>JAABUY010000649.1_pt1 | contig 57523 bp, 68 predicted proteins | sample 5560271 | NCBI WGS metagenome assembly JAABUY01 (sample SAMN10711886, study PRJNA513374) | rock metagenome | isolation source: Antarctica rocks | place: Antarctica: Victoria Land, University Valley | reverse complement strand
AATATTATGATTTTATGTAATTTATAATCACATGACTTAGCCCTAAAAAATGATGCCCTAATGTCCCAATTTGGCCTAGTGCACATAGAGTTAGTAATAACCCGACCCGCGGGTCGGGTCAGGTTTTTACAGGGTTATAGGTGGCCTTTTTGAACCCGACCCGACCCTACACCCAGCCTAGTTTCATCTTTATAAAAGAGTTTTGATAAGTGAAAATCCTGATATAAATGATGTCATGATTCTTTTTACATAAGCTTGCTTAGTCTATGCTACTTGTGACAGTACATAGTAGATTAATCATTGGAATTCCTGATTCTAAACCAGAACTGGCCTAGCATATCTTACCTCACATCACTTTCATTAATGTTGAATGAAACTGAAGCTTTCGCACTGGCATGGATTCAGACACTCTCTCGGATCAAATCAGGAGTCTTGTGTCCGAAAAAGTCCTCCATATATTTCTCGATTGCAGAAACATATTATCTACAGATTTTCGCTTATGCTACAAATACCTGACTCTGCGATAACAGAGAGCATAGATCCGCTCTTTCTTCATTTCAGCGGTGTCTTCATGCTCCTCTTTTGAGGTATAACTCCCCTTAAATCCAACATCCGCAACTCCTCCAGGAGCAACACCACCCATTGCCTCTCCAACCGGTACATCAACCTGAGATATGGCCTGTGAAGAAGCCTCCCCGCGCTGGCCCAATTTAGCGTCTCTCAATGTACAGAATCCTGTGTTCATGAATGTATTCTGCCCGTCGGCAATGCCTTCTTGCAGCCAACCTTGCACTTCTTTCCGGTTGCACAGGTCTTTGAACCATTGCTTTGGTTGGCACATTTCATAGACAGTTCCTCCTTTGGATGAGAGTTCGAGGTGTATGTTGCTTCTGGAGCCGTGCTCGATGGAAAGGAGGTTTGGGAGATAGGTGGAGAATGATAGTGTGTGTTCTGAATTGAGAAGCTTTGGAAAATCCTTCTGAGTGCGAACAGTGTAGTCCTTGCCTTCAATGGCGGTCTTGGAGGCAAGTGCATCCTGGTGTGGTGTTCTGATGTTGGGGATCAGGTTACCGAGCTGGACGTCCTTGAGAGTGAAGGGGACATCTGTAAGAATGAGTTTGCTCGCCATTCATGAGGTTGGAATGACAAAGTTGTGTGATCATATGTAGCTGTTCAGAGATGGTGATGGTTCTTCTAGGGATTAATTGTACCACAATTCTGCGGCAGTGTTGAGAGGAGGTGATCATAGCTTTGTGATACAGGAGTACTTCCAGCTGTAATGCCTCAGGCATCAGCCAAATATCAGGCCACAACACCTCAGTCAACTTAGCGTGCCGTCCTTCAAGCCGCTTACCGCCTAGATCTTATGCATGAGAAAATAATGATGTATTTTGAATAAATCATCTTGAAGAATCTGAGAAGCCAATTGATTAGGGTATAGTGAGTCATAATCAAGTCACTCTGTAATTGCTTGCTCGGCTCTCTGGATTCCATCGACTGCCCTACAGTAGTATATCGATGTCTTAAGGTACTCGCTGAGGGTTGAGGTACCTACCTTATTGATCTTCCTTACAGTAGATCCATATATCGCTTGTTTCCCTACCTACCTAAAGTGAACAAGATCAGGCCACTTAATAGCTAGTGCGACGACACGATGAGACCGTGCGCGCCACCATCAAGTTCAGCTTGCCGCTCCACCTTCTGCCTCAATTGCCTTTAGTCTTCGATGTACTGTACAAGAGACGTCCCGCCCATACCCGTGAGGGCACATCATGTCCGGGCTCACTCGTCTGTCAGTGATTGCGGAAGATGGAGACGTCCAAGCAGCTCCGCCCATTCCGCCCAGAGCTGCACATCGACCTTTTGCAAAACGATTCCACCTGGGAGATCCACCGAGGCATAGTTACGAGAAGCCGCCGCCTCCGTACAGTGTCTGGAACGATGTAACTGGACCGAAGGGTGAGCGCTTGGCTGATGCGAGGAGGAACAAATACATTGCGAGACGAGGAGGTTGGCGGAGACTGTGTGTAGTTGCATTCATAGTCATTGCGCTTTTGGTTGGCTTGATTGTGGGTTTGGTGATTGGGCTGCAGAGAAAGCATAGCAACGAGTGAGTCCTCCAGCACGCGAAGAAGAACGGTGCATTCCTATATACACGACAGAACTGATCGCAGGGCGTTTAGTAATGCGCCGCCATCTCCATCGCCGTCCTCTTCTGGGGCAACACCCAATGGCCCGTTTCCAGCCGGCTCGTATGCGCTGACGACCTTCCTTGACACCGTATCCACCAACTGCACCTCCAACGCAGCAACTTGGCGCTGCTATCCCTACACTACATATACTCAGTCTCAGTCCGGGGCCCTGGCGACGTTCAACTGGGTCATTACACAGACAGACTCAAAGTCATCCTCGCCCAACCAGTACAGTATCTCTTCTACCGACAACCCTTTCGCACTCAACTTTTCGAATGTTCCCATGCAACTCCTCGATTCTGGACTGAGCTCCGAAAGATACACATTTTTCGTGACCATGAACAAGACCGTGATACCATCGACCGCCATCACCAACGACAACTCGGTGGCGACGTGCTTCTACCACAACAGCACCTTTCGAGCAAACTTGTTCACTAAGATGTCCAAGACCTACCCTCTCCCTGCCTCCGCTTCAGACTCGACAGCACCGCCATCACCTCCTGCGGGAAATGGGAACAGTGCCAGTCAAGGATTCCAGCCGTGGCCTTATGCAATCAGAGTGGAGGAGTATATTGGCGGTGGAAATGGGGTTCCATCTTGTTACAAAACAGTCAAAGGCAATATTGGGGATCGGATCACCGACGGGCTATCACCGAAAGGGCCAGAGAACGTCTGCAGCTGCTTGTACAAGAACTTCGAACCGTGATCGAACAGAATGCATTCAACCGTGGTCACTAGCGCATTCTTCGACATCCCTTTAATCCGACGAAGTCAGCGAGGCGTTATGGGATTCATTTGCTATTGTTCCGTGGGTGCTACTGTTGCTAATGAGATACGGTTGGCTTGGGAATCTGCTGGGTTGGGATGTCTTTGCTCTTGTTTGGCTTACTCCATAGTTTCATATACCTTAGCCTCTCGATAATATCAAATGGATGCCATTCGGCTTCCGCTCACTGTAAAGAGTTATGCATCCCTACAGTAGTTTGCGCGCCGTCTTGCGCATTGTATGGCATGGATCATTTGTTGCCGATGCCGACTACGGCGGACCATTTAGGGTCTGCCTTACCGAAGTAAACTTTAAGGTTGCGGTTCGTTCTCATGGGCTCCAGCATCACGAAAGTTCTGGCGAATGGCCAGAAATAAATACAGTTGCAACTGCCACATCACAAGATCTTGTGATGAGGTAACGTCAACAGCAAGTCCAGTTGCCAGCATCCAGCATGTCTTCCAGGGCCACTGCGAACCAACTCGTTCTGGTCCCGATAAATGGGTACAGTGACGGTGATGTCAGTCACCGTCCTTCACAACCTCCATATGCGCCCTGTGATCCGGCCTTGTACCTGGAGAAGCTGGCAAAGAAGTGGATGGAGGAATCAGGCATGGCTGAACCAGGTATTTTTAATATGCTTGCGAGCTCAAAAATCGGCTTCGTTTGCTGCGATTCTTGGTGGCCGTTACTTCATCACTGTACTCTCCCTTATACGCGGCACCAAAGCACAACGTTGTTTGTTGAAGTGTACCGTACAACGCGTATGCTGAGGACATTCGCTATTCACCGTGGAGTGTTGTTGTTTCCCGCTGTTGGAGTAAGCTTGATTGTTTACCTAGTAGTTTCTTGAACTCGGTCTACTTCCCTGAAAATTCTTGGTATAGCGACGGTCACACATGAACCCTTCTGATACAGCGCAGCCTAGAGCTTTGACGTATTCGTTCATACACACTGCCTCACTTGTTAGTTACCAGGCTATACAGTCACCTGGAGCATACATATCTGACTAGAGCGACTTGTCCTACGTGCGGGTCACATTGAAGGTATCAAGACACTGGCTGACAGGCGTTTGTGCTTCAATAGGTAGATCCTACATTCTTGATCGACTTCCCGCAGGTTATTTGCTCTTCGATAGGGCACGATCAAGCGGTGCCGTAAGCCTACACCATGGCCAACTTGGCGAAGGAGATTGACTGACTTTGCTCCAACGAAAATAGAGAGACAAATACCTGTTCGGCCACCCAAGCCGCCAATTCTTCGATTCTCCAAACAGGTTCTATCCGCATTTCCGGTATCTGATGAACCACGGCCAGGGAGACAACTGCAGCTGTGATCCCTGTACGACTTCAGCGATGTGGGTCCCTCGTCCAGCTCCAGCTCCAGCTGCAGCTGCAGCTGCAGCTGCTCGACTCAACAAAGGTAAATACCCCAAAGCGATTCCTTGACTCAAAGATACGCAGAGCTCTCCAATTCACTTTAGAGGTGTTACTTATTCAGCCAGACATGTTTCAGCTAATTTTGTTGATGATTGTAGGCAAGGGCAAGATGAAAGATGTTAATAAGGGGCCAGTCGATGAGGAGGGAACCCCAGACATCTACTCCAGGCTCATGCAAGAGTTATTTCGCGTGGGACGACTTGACGTCACTTTTGACCAGCCCAAGAGTATGGACTGGCGTGCAGAGCGGGCCCTGCTCCCCAAGTTGATTGACCGGACTCTAAACCAGCAGAGTTTCATGCCTCGGGTCGGAGAGCTGGTGTTGTGGTGTCGTGATTTGGATGGAGAGATCAAATTCGATCCGCGGACGGAGGAGTTCAAATTTTATGATTCTGTGGCGAAAGAGTACACCGGTTTCCCACAGTGGATGTGCGGAACCGTTGCGCAAATACCAAACGAAGAAATGAAGGTGGAGGACATCTTCATGGATACTGAGAAGCAAAACGCTATCAACACTTCCGGCTTCCGAGTTGAGTGTCTGCCAGATCCAAACAAGAAGGACAAAGGATTATCAAAGCAATACTCTTACGTGCGACTAAGGCAGATTCGTCCCTTCCATTTCTGGCAGGAATTTCTGGAAGGCACATCTGAAAATGACTGGCACCCGTCTATTGAGCACGGCTTATCTGTCATGGCTTCCATGTGTGTTGTCAAGCCGTTTCGTTTTACAGGGACCTGGCCGAGTTGCAACGTGTCCTGCATGGGCATGTTCCTAGGCGCGGAGTTGTTCTATGTCGGAGACACTGTTCGCGTCGTTCCTGAGCGACGTGATGCGACGGTTTCCGACGTCCTCCGCATCGAGAAAATCTTCATCAAATGGGCTAACCTCGAGGCCATTGCAGATGGCACAGTCAACAGCGGTTCCGCCGCCTACCTTAGCCTGCACCTGGTAGGGCACGCATATACATCGGACATCAAGCGTGCGTACAAGGGGATGACTTTAGAACCTGACGACGATACTGGCCGATATCCATTGGGCATGGAAGGCCATGATCGTTGGTATTACATGCAGGAGCCAAGTTCTCTCCATGATTATACGTACGACCGTATTCTCGGTCGTTGCCACGAAGGAGCAGCGACGATGTACTGGGCCGGGGGATCAAGACCTACCCTAAACTTAGGGCTTCGAGGCATCCAAGCAGCGCGGCTATACTCGGCAGAAAAACACCAACGTCTGGTAGACTCGGGGAAGAAATGGTTCTGGGGTGAACATCGGGCCGAATGCCTTGACTTGGGTACGCTGAATGGTATGGAAGTGGGCAATCGGGATACAGACCGCGACCCCAAGTACTGGAGAGAAATCTTGCAAATTATTGACGGCGAGACGTCCCACAAAGGGCAGCGCGCCAGAGCGCCAGTGTCAGCGGAACGGCGAGCATCGAAGTCGACCTTCACACCAATCAACTCTCAGAGTAGCCTTATAGCTAGTGCGTTGCAGCAGACCGATGACAGTGATGCGTCTAGCGACGATCCTGATGTTACGAAAGAGAGCGGCAACGAAGGAGTGAACGATGATGACACTATCATGGGCTGAAGGGGGGTGAAGCCAAGTGAACCAGCAAAGTACTGGTACAGGTGAAAGAGGATGAAGCCATGTCTGGGTATGCCTGGCATAATGAGGGAAAGACGAGAGCAGTTGCTGGAGTTGACGACTTGGAATTGATTTCAGACGGAGTCTACCGATAAATGGTGTTTCATCAATGGCTTGATACCCCGTGCTCTGGCGTAAGTGCAATCTTCAAGCTAGTCCCATTGCAGTGTATCTGGAATGTAAGGTGGGCACTATTCGACGATTGATCTCTTCATTCATGTTCACAAAGTGATTACTAGTTTCTTTGTCTCCTTTTTCGGCTTGAACGGCCTTCATCATGTCGGCTTCTTCGTTCTGTGCAGCAAGTCGCGAAAGACCGCATCCGTTTATTTCCGGACGCAGAAGCCTTTGTACAATGCAAAGGCGCTCCAACATAATGAGACTACTCGAGTTGCTGCGATGCTATGCCTGGGTGATGTGCCATGAGCCGTGATCGACAACAAAGAAACTCATTGCAAGATGGAAGAACCCCTTCCTGGCACCGTCTGCTATGCTGCTGACAGGCACTTCCCGTGAGATCGTACGAACAGGAGGTGTACGACATTAGAAGCAAGATATTGAAGAACATGGCAGACAACGGTGGATACAATCCGTGAGTTCAATCTCTTGAATCGTACTTCGTGATCCGCACCGCTGACCTGGTACTGGCTTAGAACCACCGCTCAAGCGGCCCCTCCGCCATCACCTTCAAACATTGCCTCCGAGTCAATCCACCGGTCAATTGACTCCGGTGCTGAAGACCAATTCGGACAAGCACCATACGATGCACCTGAGTCTCAAGATGTCATGGGTAACCCCAGACTCGATGACACCGAGCTTTGGGGCGAAGAAGCTGCAGCGTTCATAGCTTCCGCTCCGGGGGGGTACGGGCCGGGGTGGGTCGGAAGAAGACCGCTCGGGCAGGGTGGCTTCGGTCGCGCTGGTCTGTGGGAGCTACTGGATGATGAAGGAAATGTGCAACAGGTATGGACACTTGTTCCTCTCAAGACTTTGCCAGATCGAGCTTACAAAGCGCATAGAGAATGGTCATCAAAGAAAACATGCGCGAGCGTGAGGTGGGCGAGTGGGATTCCCACGTCCCTTCCGAGGTGTACATCATGCAACGCTTGGACTTTGCCGGCTGCCCAAGTATCGTGAAGCTTCTGGATTACAAACGCTTTCCAACGGCGCAAACGCACCGGCTCTATCTCGAGTATTGCCCACATGGAGATCTTCGAAAGCTGTACAAGCGGTACAAAGCGTGGAGGTGAGCTTTTCCAAGCAGAGTCAGGGACGAATAACTGGGGTTTGCTGACACTGCACCTTCCACAGGCGATACCTTCCGGAGGCTTTTCTATGGCACGTCTTTTACAACTTAGTGGAAGCCAGCATGGTCATGTATTATGGGCCTGGATTTCATACCTATCATCAAGCTTGGACTAACAACGAGGTTGTCCATCGAGATATTAAACCGGGCAACAGTCAGTCGCTACTTGTGGGTGGCTCATCGAGCTTTACTGAATGGTAAATTAGTATTCCTCGGGGACGAACCTCCTCATCATGCAAACTCCGTCCTGGCGTCACACTACCCCACTGCGAAAATGGGGGATTTCGGCCTCGCCATTGTCACTGGCCCTGCAGATACGGACAACCCGCGAAAGTACCGCCGCGCCGGTACGCCGGGATATAGGGCGCCTGTAAGACTAAACTTCTTTCCAGCCCCCGGTCCAAGCTGACGTATCCCTCCGACAGGAACAAGAGGCCAAACACACGTGGAACCAGCAACCGCACTGGATGGCGGGCGAATACGACCAAATCCTCTGGTGGACCAACGTGTGGGCGATCGGCGTGGTCATGTACGAGCTAACGACGCTCCACCGCGCCGCGCGCGTCCTCTACAACCAGCCGGACGCCGAAGGCCGCGGCTGCCCGGCCATCTTCACCAACAAAACGCCCGACTACTCGTCCCAGCTGTGCGACACCATCCGCAACTGCCTGAACATGGACCCCAGCGACCGCCCGACGCTCATCGAGCTGCGCCAGATCACCCGCCGCTTCGCGCGCATCACCAAAGACGCCCTCGCCGCCCATCGGCCCGCCCCGGACGTCCCCTGCGACGAAGAGCGCCTCTACTACCGCGACAACGAGATCAACGACATGCCCGCCGGCGCAGAGTACCTCCCCTCGCGCGTCCACGCCCGTCTCCTGCGCGAGAGCGGGTTTTGGAATCCGGACGTCTCTGTCTTGCGCTATCCGAATTTTACGCCGTTTGAGGACTCGGATGGGGCCGGGGACGAGCAGGATGAGGCGGAGATGGCGGGGGTGGAGGGGGATGAGGGAGAGGAGGAGCGGGGATGGCGGTTCCAGTTTGCGCCGGGGACGAACGAGGATGAGGATGGGCGCATGGATGTCGATGAGCCGACTGTGGTGCCGGATCGGGATACGGAGATGGCGACGGTGAGGGCGGATGGTGCGCCGTCGGCGTCGAATGGGCGCTTTGCGATGAGGACGAATATTTTTGGGAAGCCGAGGATGGGGTGGTAGGTGGGGTGTTGGGTTGCGTGCCGCAGTTGAACATTTTGAGACCTTGAATCGTGACTGGGTCAGATACTACAGTTACTAAGCATAGGATTATTTCTAGTAGAGATATCTGTCTGCTTGAGTGGGGGTTATGCAAACATCATCGAATCTGGTCACTTTGTATGGAGCGTAAGGTATTTGTAGTAATAGATTACGCGTCGTGATGTACATAGCAGAGTGGCGTAGGAACATTCGCCTTTTGAGTTGGACGATCTACAAGAACGTCACGAAGAGCCCGGCAACGATTGTCCCGACTGCCATTGTGCATCTTTGATAGCAAAGAGTCGGACCTCGAAGCTAGACCAGCTGCAGAAAAGCTCCAACCAAAGTGGAGGATCCGTTCAACCTCTTAGGCCAAATCGCGGCGTGCCCGAACAGCCGCTGTGAAAAGCGTCATCATGTTTTTTGCAGTAGGGCTTTGTACCTCCGGAATGACTCAGGGCAGTCAGCTTTCAACCGTCGCTTTCTAACCTATTTTGGTTAGCATTTCCTAGCTGCATTGAAGGCGTTGACTAGAATCAGACAGACATGACTTGCTAGTAGGGGCTCCTTGCTAGCTGTGAAGACACCCTCGCTGTCACCCTCACTGTCACCCTCGCTGTCGCCCTCACAGAGACAATGAAAGTGGTGAGACAATGTGCAAGGATGACAGTGACGGCAACAGTGAGGGTGACAGTGAGGGTGGGCGACAGCGAGGGTGACAGAGGGTGGGCGACAGCGGGGGTGACAGCAAGGTGTGAATGCAACTATCTTACTACCTTAGTGAATGCCTCCAATGCAGCTAGGAAATGCTAACCAAAATAAGTTAAAAGTGACGGTCGAAAGGTGACTGCCCCGAGTCATTCCGTTGTACCTCCAAATGCCCTAATGTATCTGTAATGCATTTTAAATATATTCATATTTCTAACCCAAACCCCCTAATCCTAACCACCTAACCCCCTAACACTAACCCCTAACCACTAATCAGTTATGAATGAATTCTTAATAAATTTGTAATCAATCAATAATAAATTTGTGTTTATCTGAACTGACCCATCAAAAAGTACGCTAGTTGTCTTGGCGCCAAGTTTGGGGTCAGCGCAGATCCCTCGCGTGGGTCAGTTGACCTACATCCTCGCCTTACGTCGCAGTAGCATGGAACTCTGCCTTACCAGCGAGGCACTGTGCTACATGCTTACCGACCGATCTTACCTGCATATGTGGGGCCCCCGCGTCACTCGAAGGAGCTGAAGTCGAAAAGTCTGTCCGCCCGTTCACTATCGCCAAACCTTTCTTTCTCTCTTCAGATTATTCTTCTTGTATGACATCAAAGGAAACCAGCAATAAAAGGAGAAAGACCATTGCGACGATGAGCTACGGAAAGAGGCTCATCCCCGTGCTCATTGACGAAGCGGCACGCGACACTCCCCAACGGGTGTACGCGTCCATTCCCCGATCGTCGAAGGATCTGTCCGAGGGCTTTGAAGATATCACGTACGCACGCTTCGCGAACGCCATCAATCGCGCCGCTGCGTGGCTCGATGCCGCGCTGGGGGGACGAGGCTCGACTGCGATCTTTGCGTATGCGGGGCCCAAGGATCTTCGGTATACGATTCTCACGGTTGCGGCTGTCAAGTCGGGTCGGGAGGTGAGTGGGCGCCGAGCCATGGCTTGATGGGGTTGTGGGTGCTGCTGCTGATGTTGGGGGTCGGATCTTGTTGCCTTCGCCGTTCGCGGCGCTGGTGGGCCAGTTGCATGTCTTGGATTCTACGGAATGCCATACGTATCTCTGTCCTACCTTGATGCTCCCGATGGTTGAGAAGGTCCGTGCCGAGCGGCCTGGCATGCGGTTTGTGGTGGTTCCGGGCTGCGGGGAGTGGCTTGATGAGGAGATGGTTGGGGAGTATCGGTATGGGAAGACGTTTGAGGAAGCCAAGGGGGACACGTTCATGATCGTCCATACCTCTGGCACCACGGGTGGGTACATGGCTTCCTTGCTGTGGCTGCAGAGTCCTCCGGTCATAGCGGTGTGCTAATTTCTCTGGAAAGGTTTGCCCAAGCCGATCCGTTACACGAATGCTTCCGTTGGCACGCTTGATGCTCAACAGAGTCTACCGGATCCAGAGGGGAAGTTGTCGTGGCGTCTTATAGTCGGGAGTCGCATGTTCTGCCCCATGCCCACTCTTCATGTTGAGTCCCCTGGCTCTAATCTCTCACAATGGTCATTGACTTTAGCTCTTCGGGTAGGTTTTAGGCATGATCTGCTCGTTGCTATTCCCGACCTTCTTTGGGGTAGTTGCTGTGATGGCACCGGGCGATGGGCCGGTGTCTGTCGAGACAGCGACACAACTGCACCGGTACGGGAATGTCGAGGGCGTCTTCTACCCACCAAGTCTACTCGAGGAATTTTGCAGATCTCCGGTTTCGGTGAAGAGCCTTGAAAGGTTGAAGTTCATCTTCTATGGCGGCTCGATCCTCGGTAAGTCAGCCGGAGATGTCCTGTCGAAGACGACAAAACTCGTAAACATCATCGGGACGACGGAATGCAGTGGTTTTCCAGGCTTCCAGCAAAGTCCTGCAGATTGGAGCTGTTTCAAGTTCCATCCACTCTTGGGCTACCGAATGGAGTCACGTCATGGCGGGACATTCGAGCTCGTCCTCATCCAGACAGCCAGATCCAAAGAATTCTCCACTACGTTCCACCACTACCCACATCTACAGGAATTCCGATCCAAAGATTTGTTCGTGAAACACCCTACAAAGGAAGACCTGTGGATCTATCACGGACGAACCGACGACCTCATCGCTCTCTCGCACGGGCAAAAACTCGACCCAACATCCATGGAAGCGACGATAACCGGCCACCCGCACGTACGGTCCGCGATCATCGGGGGCGAGGGGCGAGCTCGCCCTTTCCTGCTGGTCGAGCAGGCCGGTGAACAACGATCGCCGAACCACGAGCAAAACACGCTGCAGCTTGATGAGCTATGGCCGGTCGTCGAGGAGGCGAACGGCTTATGCTCGGAATACGTGCGGCTCACTCGACCCCTCGTCATCTTCAGCTCGGCTGAGAAGCCGTTCGAGAGATTGGGGAAGGGCTCGGTCGATCGACGAAATACTCTCCGGGTGTATCAGCATGAAATCGACGCGGCCTACGATAAGCTCAATGCAAAGGAAGGGTGATGGCCGGTAGAGCGGTGTCATGTGGTCAGCCTATCGCCGCACCTTGGAGGGCTTTGCGGCGTACTTGGGTCTGGTAGGATCGTCAGCAAGGTGTAGTTGTAGAAGGAAAGGATGAATAGAGATCTGGAGGCATGAACATATCCTCCGGCCCTAAGCAAGGTGTTCTTATGGTTGTTGCCGCGCCAATTGTAGCCTATAGCCAGCCGCATCATGCCCGGCAAGTACAGTGATGATAATACCAATTGATACCTACCTACCTTAAGCATTTGGTGATAGGCGAAACCCACTGGCGCTTGTTCCCTGATGCATTAGGTAAGGTATCTCTGCTTAAGGTACTCAGCCGTTCCACTACCTACCTTCGGGTATTTGTACAGTATTGTGCCCTCATTCGAATGGCTTGCCCCGTCTCATGAGGTTTTCACAAGTACGTTGTGAAGATGAAGTTGAAGGCTAAGCTGTCACCGCTCAGTGGCGTCGGTAGAGTCCATCCGATAAGGCACAATAGAAAGCACGTGTGGCGCTGGTGCACGGCATATAAGGCAAAGTAGCTTGTTTCATCTACACCGCTACAACAATCTTACCTCACCTTCTTACCGTACCTTTAACGTTATCTCTGTGCAGTGCCTGGCAGGTAAGGCAAGCCACAGCACGGCACAACTGTCACTATGGTCTTCTTGCAGTGCGGATACCTTCCTCAACGGCTGAAGCGGTTCGGATCCCTGGCAAAGTCCTGCTTAGATCCAGGATGCGCTTCAACGATCCTGTCAAGGGTCTGGGCCCCCTAACAGACATTTCCCCACCAACCCCCAGCCCGTCAATGTCCAAAGGCTTCGAGACGTACGAAGTAAGAGACGTGAGAGACGTGAGAGACGTGTTTTACGGAGATCCTCACCTGACACAAGACCAGACCAGACTAGACCAAACGGAGAGATCGACGGCTTGCGTCGTGGGTGAGATCGATGGCGAGATTCTGGAATCCATGGAGCGGGATACTCTCCCCCGGTGAATAGGAGAAATTACAGGCGTATCGCTGTAATGTCTTCGGTGCGAGGTCTCGAATGAGAACAAGCTTAACGGGGTGCAGACACTACTGCTCACGGCATAGAACCTTACCCTACCTTAGCTATTCAAGGTATCCAGGCAAGGTAGTGCCCGCACGGCTTGACTGCTTCAGACACCAGGCCTCAGACATCAGACATGCCAAGAGTACTTTAGCTTGTTACTGTATGGGGAACTTCGCCGGAATGAAGTGGAAGCGTGGTCTATGAAAAGCCCTCCACCCCATTTTTCACTCTTACCTTACACTCTTCTTGTCAGCTTGACCATTGTGGAGGATCTTCGGATTTGCTTCACTATAATCAGTAGTCTACACCGGTGGTAGACTCAGCGTCATCTCATCTATCCATTCATTCACTGAAGAGCACACACACACACACAGTCCTTTCAGTAACATAAAACTCCAAGACATTTCCAATTTCAAACCATCACAAGCACCAAGCACTCGTCACTCTTTCAAAACAAATCATCAGACTCGCCATCCAGCAGCAACAATGGCAAAAATGTTCCGCAACCTCACCATCTTAGCCCTCCTCACTACCTTTGCTACCCTCGGGGCCACTCAGGCCTCTGGCTCCGGTCGTACGACTCGCTACTGGGATTGCTGCAAACCCTCCTGCGCTTGGCCAGGCAAAGCCGCCGTTTCTGCCCCGGTAACGACTTGCGACATTCACGACCAGCCACTCTCCGACAACAACGCTGGCTCCGGCTGCAACGGAGGGTCATCCTACATGTGCTCCGACCAGAGCCCGTGGGCCGTCAGCGACGACCTGGCCTACGGATTCGCCTCCGTCAACTTCGCGGGGGGTAGTGAGGGCAGCTGGTGCTGTGCTTGCTACGAGTTGACCTTCACCAGTGGCCCCGTCGCCGGCAAGAAGATGGTCGTCCAAGCGACCAATACCGGTGGCGATGTGGGCAACAATCGGTTCGATCTCGCAGTAAGCTTTTCCCTAACCTGGCGCGTACCTTCCGTCATTTCTGACCCTCGTGGTTAGATTCCCGGCGGCGGTGTCGGTGAGTTCAATGCCTGCACGAACGAGTGGAATGCGCCCCCTTCGGGTTGGGGCCAGCAGTACGGTGGGATCTCGTCCAACACGTGCTCGTCGTTCCCTGCTGCACTCCAACCGGGCTGCAACTTCCGCTTCGGTTGGTTCCAGGGCGCCGACAATCCGAGGTAAACTTTTCCCTTGGTCGATAAATCCCCTTCTGTGAACAAAGGTGGATTCTAACTTCAAGCAGTGTCGACTTTCGGCAGGTTTCTTGCCCTGCCGCTCTTACTGCCAAGACGGGTTGCGTCCGCAACGACAATGGCGGGCAATATGTAGGCAGCTCTTCTGTCCCTTCACCCGTTGCGTCTCCTAGCTCAACTGTCATCAGCGGCCCCGGAGGCGCTCAGTCTAGCGGAGGCTCTCTGTCTAGCGTTCTTTCTTTCTCGACTGTCTATTCCTCCCCTTCTGCACCGACCACGCCTCCTTCATCTAGCTCTGCGAGTGGAGACGAGCCGTCTAGCATCCTTCTTTCTCGACTGTCTATTCCTCCCCTTCTGCACCAAGCACGCCTCCCTCGTCTAGCTCTGCAAGTGGCGTCGAGCCTTCTAGCATCCTTCCTTTCTCGACTGTCTCTTCCTCCTCTTCTTCGCCAAGCACGCCTCCCTCGTCCAGCTCTGCGAGTGGATCCGAGCCGTCCGCTGTCGCAACCGGCGATCCGGCCGTTAGGGACTCTACGCCCTCGTCAGATGGCAAAGCTCCCTCTGTGCCATCGGTCGACAACTGGGCTGCATCCTGGGAATGCGACTAATGCAGGCTTGAGGCCCGTTTGACTTTCATTTCAAATGTATTTACTTTTACCCTGGCGCATATGTCGTCCATACACCTTCACTTCTTACACGAGCTGTTCTTCATGTGAATAGCTGTTAGCTCTTTCAATTGATAAGCAATCCAACAATCATGGCTGAAGATGTGCGTCAACCATCTGCGATACAGAGTAATGCACATGACGAACGCAGCAGGGCAATGTCAGATCAGTACAAGCGTAGAGATGGCCAGATCTTCCCGGGTCTTGTACTGAAGACTTCACGAGTGTTGATGCAGTAAATCACATTGACTACCCTATCACACTGCCCTGTTATCTCTTCTAAGACAGTGGAGGCTCATGTCTTAGGGAAGTGGTCTCAGTCATGCTGTCAAATTTGTGTCTGATAGATCACTCAAGGGTGTGCTTGAAGATCGGCCCATGGGTTGTTTTGTTGCAGTACAGATAGCGTAGACCATGTCTGAGAGAGAGAGCCTGTTGAGAGTGACAGTGATGCCTATCTTCCAGGATAGCGGTACAAGTTTAGGCGGCATGCCACCTACAAATACATACCTACCTACCTTTAATTTCGGGACAGAAATTGAAAAAAACAGACTTGTAGAAGCTCTGGAGAAGGGGACAGACATGCCACTTCAAGAACGTTGATGGTGCCTGCCTGTCTTGGTTACAAGAACTTTCAGCAGTGGTAACCGGCAAATGGGTGCACCTAAGGTACCTTAAGGTACCCAGATGCCTTGTAAAGGACACCAATTTTACCTTACCCTATGGAGTACATTAGGTAGGTTCTTGCTACATTCCTGCCCAAATTCCACGCCCAAACCTCTACCAAGGTAGAAGGCGCCTAAGATACCCTCCTACTACCTACCTTACTGTAACCTTCATGCAAAACTCAGCCAGGAGAGTTTCGCCCTGGGTAATTGCACGCCTACCTTATAGAGTCATTCCTACCGGGCAGGCCCGGAACTTCACCTAGTTTAGAGCCCCTGCCTATGCCTAGACCTAAAATCCTTGGTTCAACTCAGGTGCAGTTCCCTCTAAATTGTGGCATTCAGTCATGATTATACTTGTACTCATGCATAATCCAAGGGTGGCTTGAGGTAGACATGGGCTTAAAGGTGAGTCTGGACATCACTTTAGTGATGGACTCAGGCGCCAACTTTAGTGGAATAATAACTGCAGAACAAGGCCCAATGTAAGGCATCATGGTATAACCGGCTGTAAGTGACAGGAGTCATTGCGGCTCCTTACCGTGAGCTCAAATGGTGACTAAGGGCCCTGGAGTGAAATGACAACTCAGCATTGCAGGCGCTGCCTCTCCTGTTCTCGGAGAAGCGACAGAGTATACACACAGGATCTTAATGTAAAACTTCATTGACAGTCAATGTTGGTTGAGCAGTTGTTATTATGTCAATTGATTTTGAGCACTGAGAGGTCAGGGCACACTTGCCTAAGGTACCTGCCGTAGTATCCCCTTCCAAGGTATCGGGCGCCAAGAGTCGCTTATACCGTATGCCTGTGTAAAATGGAGCACGAGCAAGCCTAAATAGGCTGTGGGCCACCGGGAAAACTCGCTAATGCTCAGCTGACCTTCCACACCTATCCTTTCCCTCTTTCCCTCCTTCCCCCCCCGAAACTCAGGCTTCCCTCCGCTTTCATCTTCAGTAAAGAAGAGCCCATATTATAATAGTCAACATATCATCCACTCTCGCGTCAACATCAAAACTACAGCAATGGGTCGTACCAAGAAGGGCGAAGAGAAGCCCAAGGAGGCAGCAAGCCTGATGGTCAGCGTCGAGGACTTCATCCGCACTAGAGACTCGGTACGTTTGCTTCGGCTCTTCCTTTATTTCTCGTCGCGCTTTGTACTTACTCACGACGCGATGATAAACACTGCACATCAACGCTTGAGGATATACCCTCCTACACTGACATTCGTCTCCATTCCTTATCATCCTTACACATACTGCAATGTCTCGCTCCTCTACGTCGTTCAATTCACCGCAACTGCAGCAGCTCACTACTGTTGGTTACTTGCTGGCACTGCAATTGCGACGGGTCACAGAACTCACCATCAAGCTTACCAACAACCTCGTCTTTGTCGCATGTAATCCATCCAAACATCAACTGACAGAGATTGAGGTCATTACGGGGTTCGCGACTCTACAAGCCGCGCTTGATCATCTTTCGCGCGCCTACGTCACCCACACCGATACTGTCCTCGGCCGTGCTCCAGGCTCAGCGCTCGAGTTGAAGACCCTGGGTGATTCGATTCTTGATAATGGGCTGCCCCTTCAACGCGGCGCTACCCCGGGCGCCTTGACCGATGCCGGCGACGGCAAGAAGAAGAGGAAGAGAGCGCCCCACGACAAGAATGCGCCGAAGCGTCCTTTGACTCCATATTTCCTGTATATGCAGGATGCACGTCCCACGATAGCCAAGGACATGCCGAGCACTGCTGCTCCAAAGGACATTGCTGAGGAAGGAACCAAACGGTGGGCTAACATGGATAAGTTCAACAGGACTGTACGTAACATCCAGCATGCCGTGCCGCGTCTGACAAAGCTAACTGATTTGGTCAGATCTGGGATGAGCAGTATATCAGAAACCTCGCCAAATATTACAAACAGGTGGAGGAGTACAAGGCTGGCAGGCCGATTCCGGATCTCAATCACATCAGTAGAGCCGAAACTGATGCGCTCGTGGAGAAATTCATTCCCAAGTCAAGGTTCGATCCAAATATCGCACCGGATGCGCTCGAGGGACATAGTGACGAGGAAGCCGAGGAGGAGGAACAGGGAGATGAAGAAGAGGAAAGCAGAGAACCTTCACCACCGCCGAAAGCTCCATCACCAAAAGCTACCAAGCGTCGCAAGACTGCCAAGGATGCTGCGGAAGCCAAAAAGGCTTCCCAAACTAAGGAAACTCCGGCCTTGCTGCCCACTCCTTCTGGCAAAAAGGCTGCTACGGCTGGCCACTCGGACGAGACCAGCGGAGACGAAATCGAAGTAGAGCAGGCTCAAAAGCCAAAGACACCGGAGAAGAAGAAGCGGGTGACCAAGAAGTCCAAAGACAGTCTTGCTCCGCAGGTTGACGACAAGTCGAAGAAAACGGCTACCGAAGAACCCAGGAGTTCCCCCAAGGGCGATAGTCAAGGTAGCCAAAAGAAGGAGAAGAAGACCAGGAAGAAGAGGCAGAGCGAAGTCACCGTAAGCTAGGTAGCTGGTCGTGGGCGGGCTCGGAAATCCCGTTACACACAGTACTGAGTTGCTATGATCCTCTCCAAGCCAACTGCTGCCGAGACTGGAGACGGCAACAGAGAACACACAGTGGTGAATAGCGGTGGTTTGAAGCCTGTGATAACTCTCTTTCTTTCCCTACATATCCCGTTTTATCACTAGTAACTTTCGGCCTTGTTGTAATAACCATGTCTCGTTCACGTTCGTCTTCAGTAATGCAAGTCAATTGATTTTGTGCCATGGGATCGAATCAATGTTCATTGCAGGACAGTTACAGAAACGTAAGTGGCGGAGGTCATAATCAACTGACATGCAAGTGCGGCGATAAGCTGTGACGACGTCCTGCAGCTGTAGTTGCTGGCTTTCGTAGCGCTATAACGACGTAAGACCCCACATATATTATATAGGTTATCTGTAAAGCTTCGATTTGGGATTATCAGGTTGAAGAGCCAATCTTCAAATTCGTGTACCGCGTGGAGCAATCGTCTCATCATGCAGCTCGGGCCCAAAGAGGTCTTGCCTCTCCATGTTGAGGACATCGTATAGCTTATGCTAAGGGACTGTCATAGCTTGATAAACTCGTCACTTCACAGTTGGGACTGCTAGCCCAGCGTCGACTTGCTCGAGGGGTCAAGCTCAACCATGCCGAAGCCACCGTATGACCGCCGCCAGTGTCAATCCAGAAAGTCAACGCTCTAACTCGCCCTGTACGACAGGCACTGATAGCGAACAACCTACAAGAAGTCTGACCCCCCCCAATTGAACCCGGTGCGCCCCATTCCGTCCAGATCTGATGCTAATCCCCGAAAGTAGCTCATCCGCGATGGCAACCATACCGTCGCCGACCTCATGTCCATCGGCAAGACCATGCTCGGCAGACGTCACGTCCTCCCCTCCGTGGTCGCTACCCTCACCGAGCTCATGGTCGAGGGGACGTTCCCCAGCGGCACCTACCTCGTGACTGTCCATCATCCCGTCAGTACCGATGATGGCGATCTCGAGAAGGCGCTGTACGGTAGCTTCTTGCCGGTGCCGTCGCGGGATCTGTTCCCGCTTCCAGACCCGGCGGAGTATGAGCCGACGAAGATGCCCGGCGCGGTGGTGGCGGTTAAGGGTGGGAAGATTGTGTTGAATGCGGGGAGGAAGAGGATTCGGTTGAGGGTTACGAGTAAGGGGGATAGGCCTATACAGGTGCGCTTGCGGAGAGTTTGATTACGTTACTTGGCTTTGCTGATGTTCGGAGTCTATGCATCTAGGTTGGATCACATTATCACTTCATCGAGACGAATCCGCAGCTCGACTTCGACCGGATTAAGGCTTACGGCTATCGACTGGATATCGCCGCTGGCACCTCGATCCGATTCGAACCCGGAGACAAAAAGACAGTCACGCTTGTCGAGATAGGCGGCCATAAAGTGATAAGAGGTGGCAATAACATTGCACCTGGCCATGTGGACTTGTCCCGCACCGATCAGATACTGAAGAGACTGCGGGAAGGAGGATTTGCGCATACACCGGAGCCCGCAGGTGACGGGGCTCATATTGAACCGTTTACCATGACAAGGGAAAGCTACAATAGCATGTTTGGAGTCACAACAGGAGACACTGTACGTCTCGGATCCACGGACCTGTGGATCAAGGTGGAGAAGGATCTCACGCACTACGGAGACGAGTGCTCTTTTGGCGGCGGGAAGACATTACGGGAGGGCATGGGGCAAGCTAGCGGTCGACCGGATGCTGAGTCTTTAGACACGGTCATTACAAATGCTCTCATTGTTGACTGGACTGGTATCTACAAGGCCGACATTGGTATCAAGCACGGGAACATTGTGGGCATCGGAAAGGCAGGTAACCCGGATGTGATGGAAGGGGTGGACCCTACTATGATAGTAGGCTCATGTACGGACGTCAATGCCGGCGAACACAGTATCGTCACTGCCGGTGGTTTCGACACTCACATCCACTGTATCTGCCCCCAGCAAGCATATGAATCCATCTGCTCCGGCATCACGTCCATGCTCGGCGGCGGTACGGGTCCAAGCACCGGCACAAACGCTACAACCTGTACCCCCGGCAAGACACATCTCCGGCAAATGATCCAGGCCTGTGACGAGCTGCCAGTCAACTTCGGCATCACGGGAAAAGGCAACGACAGCAACAAAACGGCCTTGCGCGAGCAGTGCCTCGCCGGCGCCGCCGGGCTGAAGCTCCACGAAGACTGGGGCAGCACGCCCGCCGCCATCGACGCCTGCCTCGGCGTATGCGACGAACACGACGTGCAATGCCTCATCCACACCGACACGCTGAACGAATCCGGCTTCGTCGAGCAGACCATCGCGGCCTTCAAGCAGCGCGCCATCCACACCTACCACACCGAAGGCGCCGGCGGCGGGCACGCGCCCGACATCATCTCCGTCGTCGCGCACGCCAACGTCCTCCCCAGCAGCACGAACCCGACCCGGCCCTACACGCGCAACACGCTTGACGAGCACCTCGACATGCTCATGGTCTGCCACCACCTCTCGCGCAACATCCCCGAGGACGTGGCCTTTGCCGAGTCGCGCATCCGCGCCGAGACCATCGCCGCCGAGGACGTCCTGCACGACCTTGGTGCTATCAGCATGATGTCGTCCGACTCGCAGGCCATGGGCCGCTGTGGTGAAGTTATCGCCCGCACGTGGAACACCGCGCATAAGAATAAGACGCAGCGCGGTAGCTTGAAGGAGGACGAGGGGTCTAGGGCGGATAACTTCCGCGTCAAGCGGTATGTTAGTAAGTATACCATCAACCCGGCCATCGCGCAGGGCGTCAGCCATATTATTGGCAGCGTCGAGGTGGGCAAGTTGGCGGATCTGGTGCTTTGGAAGCCGAGTAATTTCGGGGCGAAGCCGAGTATGGTCATTAAGAGCGGGATGATTTCTTATGCGATGATGGTGAGTTCTACTTCCTTATCCCCAGCTAGCAGACAAACAACCAAGCGACTAACCACACACCGCCCCCCGCCAGGGCGACCCCAACGCCTCCATCCCCCCCGTCGAACCCATCCTCATGCGCCCCATGTTCGCCGTACGTCTCATCCCTCCCTCTCCCTCCCCTCCTCCCTCTCCCACCTCCGCCCCCAACCCGTTACCCCGCGCTAACCCACACGAACAAAACCAGCCCCTCGTCCCCTCCACCTCCCTAACCTTCGTCTCCGCCGCCTCCATCAGCTCAGGCACCATCGCCACCTACAACCTCCGCCACCGGGTCGAAGCCGTGAGAAACTGCCGCCGCATCGGGAAGAAGGACATGAAGTTCAACGACACGATGCCGCGCATGCGCGTCGATCCCGAGACGTACGTCGTCGAGGCCGACGGGAAAGTGTGCGCTGCGGAGCCGGCGGGGGGGGTGGCGATTGCGCAGGGGTATTTTGTTTTTTGAGGGGGGGGGGTGAGGATGAGGGTGAGGGGGGGCGGTTGGGGTGGTTTGGGTGGTTGTTTTGTTGGGGGTGGGGGGGGTAGGGCTGGGTGAGGGCTGGGACTGGGGCTGGGGCTGGGGTGGGTGGTAATGACAGCGGGGGAACGGGACGACGTCCGGAATCAGGACTTTCTATTCGCGTTGACCAGCACCGTCCGGTCCGTTCGGCGGCCCTTGAGCTGGCCCCGGCCATCACTCCGTGCCTGACCCTGCTTTTGTGCGCCCAGACACACTATCCCATCCCTAAACCTCCCATCTCCTCCGGCCCTGTCGAGAGGGGAGTGCTGCATTTTTTTGTGGGAGGAAGGGTGTCCACGTGATTGATCGTCGTTACTTGAGCGTGAGGCAGGCAGGCTTGCTTTGGAGCGGGTACGGAGGGAGGGTTTGGAAGGTTTGTTGTGTGCCTCGTTGCTAGGGCGGTGTTCAGAAGATGGTACTTCTCCTCATCTTCGTGTACGGGGAGCCAGGAAGCCCTCTTTTTAGTCAGATAAGCAGGCTAGGGCAAGCTCAGGTCTGCAATCCGCGTATAAAGTCCCCGTTTTACTACCCGAAACCCGACCCTCTAGGTATTTGTACCTGCTCGCTCGTATAAGACGCCGACTTGCCCATTACATACATACACCGAAACACCTAGAGTTCATGTCCGTATCTATGCTTACAATTCCACCTCCAACACCGAGTGATTGTTCCCCGCCGAAACGGGACTGTACACGGCCCATTCGCGGCCGCCTATGCCACGCGCGGCTTCGTAGGCTTCTTTCCGATGTCTGAGCCGTGAGGGGGAAGTCGGGGTTCGGGTGCTTGTTTGGGGTGAGCGTGCCGGTGAAGATGAACGTGAGGTTGGCGTTGAGATTGGGGTGTGGAAAGCGGACGTGGAGGAGAGGGCGGAGGTTGTTTCGTTGCTGGCGTCGGTATTCTCGTCGGTAGGGTCGTGATTGATGTCGTCGTTGGGGAGAGCGATGTCATTATCGATGTCGCTACTTCCGTGACGGGACAGTTGATGGCCGCCGTGGCTTTGGATCCTTATGTCATTGGAGGATCGTACAGATGCTAATCTCATCTCCTCGTACTGGGCCACCAACTCTCTTGCTCTTTGGAAATCACCTTTGTGTAGCCAGAGCAGTTCTGAGCAGACCTGTTTGCTCGCAGTGGGGACGACCTTTCGAAGCCGGTTGATCTTGTCGGCGTACTGTGGGTGGTAGCTATAGTCGTTGTTTCTGATGTTGGATCGTTTGACTTGGGTTACTGCGTCGACTTGGGGGTTGGAGAGTCGTCGAGGAGGCCAGTGGGTGTTGGCTTGGGCTGTTGTGGAGATTTCCTTGCTTAGACTTGGGTCATGGATGTCCTTCAGGGTGATATCGTCGGAGGATCCTGAGTCTGTTTGGTAAGGAGGCTCGTTGGGCTGGTTCGATGGCTTGATGGGAATAGCTTGTACGTCTTCAATGGGGTCTGCCGGTTCTAGTGCTAGATTCGTGCCGTGAGCGTCTGGGTCTTCTGGGGGAGAGGGTAGAGACCTCTGAGACCCGGCACTGGGGTCTTGCTGTTCGTTATCTTTGCCCTGCTCCAGAACCCTTTGCATTTCCGCATGATAATGCATCTCGTCCATGTGCGCTTCCCACGTTTCTTCAGAGGCGAAGTATGAGATATTAGGCTCCGCGCACGAGTGCCATAGGCACCCATAATTAACGGGCTTGTTCACCGCCACTTTGACGAGGTGCTTGCTGGGGACATGTCGACGTAACATCCCAATTGTGCGGAATCCTTCATGACAGCCCAACCATGCACAACGAAACACGCGCGAGTTCACAGTCTTCAAAGTCGTTTGCAACCGTGACTCGGTCACCTCCTTCTGGTTCGACGGATGTTCGGAGGCTTTTTGAGTTGCAGTGCTCGGTGTCTTGAGTAATCGCATCGCTGGCCCGGCGTGATTAGGCTCCTCGGTCCGAACATGGGTCTCTGGGGGACAATGTCTCTTTGTCCTACCAGGAGTCTTTTCGGGTCGAGCAGACTGTGATACTTCTTTAGCCATTCCGGTGTCAGGATCACTGTCGCCACCATCGGTTGTCGGAATCGAATCTTGGCTGCAGTGTTGCTGGCTTAGCTCATCCCGTTTCCTTTTCAAGTTGCGCAAAGCATCTCTTTCGCATTCTAGCCTCCTCATCTCTCGATCGTGGGTGAAGTGGGAGCCAGAACAAAGGTGACCAAAGAGAGACTGGATGCTGATCCCCTCATGCCAGCTTTCAACATCCGTCGTACATGGGTAGACATCTTTGGGTTTGAAGGCGTCTACCAGATGGCAGAGTTCATCGTAAGATGAGTGTCGAGAGTAAGGAAAACGCTGGTACAAACAGTAAGTGGTCAATGTCCAATAGTGGGTGGAATACACGTACAATATGTCTTGGAAGACACGCCCGTGTTGACACGGCGGTCTTTTGCGTGGTGCTTGCCTGGCTTCTTAGAGGGGTTGACAGCTTCTGAACGGTCTTTGAATTCTTTGCGACTAGGCTCAAGATTTCCGTCAAAGCCAGTAAGGAGATGTTGCCTTCGGCATCCTGTGTAGTGAATCTGCCATCGAAGGACAGTGTCTTCGTTTCCGAGGCCATGGCTGCGGACACCACGCTGATGACTTTCGCTAGTAGTTGAGGGTCTTGAATTTTAGTGGAACACAAGGTTATAAGTCTTCCCACAGCGGCAGTATCGTTCAGCTCAAGCTCATGAATTTGGTCCAGATCACCGCCACCGCCACCGGCGCCAAGCTCGGCGACATCTTCACCTGTATTTGTCCGAGTAATGATGGGTGTGATCCAGACAACATCTTCGGCCCCGATGCCAGCACATTCGGTGCCTCGCTCGCAGCTGTGAAGACGTGCATGTTGATCGCTAGTCAAGCATCCGGGTTGCAAGCGGTTGCCACATTTGTAGCCACATAATGCTGGCCCTTCGTGAGAGCCCACACCATCACCAGAGATAGTCGCCAGGGATTTGTAGAGCCCCATTTTATACCTGTCAACGTGGACCTTACAAGAATCAGTAGTCGAAAACATCAGGGCAAATATACCCTCGCCCTCACCTGGGATCCTAGGGCAGCCGAGAGAGCAATCCAAACTTGTTCATAACCGAAAGTCCAGGAGTTCAGATGGAACGTGGTACCGGCAGAATACCTTGCAACTTGAGCAAGAAGTTCCTTTAGCCCTTCCGCCTTCGAAGGGAAGACCCGATAAGGATCACTTTTCCCAGCAAACGTGGTGTCGAGGTAGATCTTGTCGAGACGGCGATCTCCCAGTGTGTACGGGATGAGGAGGGGATTTCTGACAATCGAGTTGACCCACCATGCCTCAGCTATGGAAGAGCCTTTAGCCTCGGAACTATGTTGCACATTTGGTAGTTCTTACATCGGATATCCCCAGTGTAAAGTACTGCCTTACCATCGCTTTCAATTAGGAACATAACAGCGCCAGCACAATGATTGGCCTTGGTATGTTAGAGGTAAGCAAGAACAGATTGAGAAGACATGGTACCAACATCGAACAAAGTCACCCGGAGCTGAGCCTGTGGGCCAAGCTCGATCTCTGTGGGAGTCTCCAATGGAATGGTTTTCTACGCCGAGGACGTCAACAAATTTCGCCTCCTTCTCATCAGTCCTCATTCTGAAATCGCTTACCAGCAGACTCTTGAGGTGCCTATAGTGCTGTTTGCGTGTCTCCAAGATGCCCTTTGCGAAGTTCATTCGATGGGGGTACTTTTCGATCCGTAGGAGCAGCTATGACTCCCCTCAGTAGTCTCCTCTAGAGTCCGCACGGTCGAGATGGTCATACTTCTCTGGTAGTCGGGGAGCAGTAGATAAAAGGTGCCTTGAGGGACTCCAGTCCCTGTAGATGATCGCTGTGAACATGACTCAAGAAACAGGCCAAGGGCGGCGGTGTATCAGGGCTCTTTCGAAAGTAATCGACTTGCAGTGATATGAGTCTTCCGTATTATGCGCCAAGAGGCTACCTACTGCGTATGTGGGGGAACTCTGCAGAACGAGAATCAGCGACGCGAAGAGAGAGAGCGTGTGAGTGTTCGGGTTGGGGCTAACCCTCTACATAGCCCTTGAACGTGGACATGACGAGTTTAATTGATACTTTGATTAATATCCCGATTATAGCTGGCTTTCCTCCACCGAAATGCTGGCGTATGGCAGCATGGATATGGACTCGTTGATCTCAGTTATGGGAAGTCAAATAGAAATACTTCGTACAAACACGAAGACAAAGAAGCACCGAAACCACCAGAGGTTTACCAGGTTGAGTAACTTAAGTCGATGGTGACACAACGATAGGCGAGTGGTAGTGGTACGGTCCGATTGTCGGGGATTTTCTCTCCTTGTTCTCTCCTTGTTCTCCTACCTCGTTGACCGACCGTGTTACTGGTGGTCCTATCACAGTACGTGCACAGTAAGAAATACATGCGAGCTGTCGTCCGGAAGCTAAGGTAAGCTGGCCTACGATTCGACTAATTATTATGGCCACAACTCAATCACTTTATTCCATTGCATCCTGGCAGCGGTAAAGCAGGAAGCACCGGCACTACTACCAGGGAGAAGGACAGAAGGATCTATGCATACCTCTCAGTTGAACCATCGTCGACACCGCCATTCCCTGTGTCGAGGAACTCCAACAGATGCCCCTTACGAAGCGTGATAGGTCATGCGACTTTCTCACTTAGCAAGCCCACATGGAAACTTGATCATCACAACAACACTCCTGTCGCTTTCTACTCCCCACCCGCAGCTATGTACCTTGTGTCAGACCAAACAGATTTGACACTGAGAAATCGAGGCATCACACCAGGCTAAGTCTAGTTCTGCCCAAATAGGCTCGCTGCGTTCGCCGTCCAAGACGCAGCGGTAAGCATGGCAGTGCTCCCTGGAAGCGGGTATGAATGAGTTGGCCTATCTGACTGGGTGGGTAGTAAGTAAGGTATTTGTACTTGTATGATGGGATTATTGTTGTTTGCAACAATGATGTGTCTCATGACTTGCTTTTACCCTTTTGAAGCTTTGTATACAGTATATGTGACCTACATATCATAAAATTCCGATGACCTGAATAACAACGTTTCGAACTGACCTTGGCCGGATCGCGAGCGGCTGCATCTTTATCAATCTCCTGCCTTCAAAAGTATTTATTATTGATCCTGCTCGTCTCAGTCTCCGTACTGGACCCCTTCTCGAACGGCTTCTTCCATGTCAGGCAAGCGAGGGATCTCGCGTACCTGAGCTAGCACGCCTACGACTCCCTCAGTACCCTCAACTTGATACTCTGGCAAGAACACCAACATCAACAAACGGGAAACGACAACGACAAAGACCTTCTCCACACTGAGCACGGCGTTGCACGTCGAGTCTTCCCTACCGGTTCACTTCTCTACTCATATACGCTTTGGATCCGTGGATGACGACTATTTCAACGACCTACAGCAATATAAATGCTCTGGGCTTCAGTTGTTCATTGCTCTGCCGAACACAAGACAAATCTTCTTTCTCCTACTCCCGCAACTCGCCGAAAAAAAATCCCTACTACATCACCCGACCAAACCATATTCACCACCATCACCGAACTTAGACCTATAACACTGAGTAACAACGCCATAGCGAACCGGCCCGGAGGCCGATGTTCGCTTGCTAGGCTATACATCACGGAACACTGACCACATCCTTCTTCTACCACCCTCACTTTCCGTCCTCACGACCAACTTACGTACCCTCTACGATAGCATAGCTCTCCAACATGCACAAACAAGCCGTCGCGCCCCTCGTCTACCGCCACCTCTTCCCCGCCCCCAAACCGAACGACCCCACCTCCTTCGCGGCCCACATCTCACGGAACCTCGTCCCCGAAGTCAGGGTGGAAACCGCCACGTTCTACGGCGCCCTGGACTGCATCGAAGCGCAGTACCCGGGGCTCGACTACTCCAAGCCCGCCCACCGCATGCGTCTGGGTCGCTTTCAATGGCACCGGCTGCTGTTCAAGGCCTTCGATAGCTTGCGGCTGACGGAGAGCGAGATTGCGAGTCTGTGTCGGTGGGAGGGGACGCTGTGGGCGCGGCAGAGGTATGAGAGGGACGAGGGGATTAAAGTGCTGGATACCACCGGCGATGACATTCAGCCTTGGGTGCCGCCTTGTCGACGGCCGCTCGAGGCGGAGGTGAGGGTTGGGGAGCGAGCGCTTGTGTGCGATGGGAAAGTTATGCCGGACGGGGAGGAGGACGACGACGAAGAGGAGGAAGGGGAGGAGGAGGAAGAGGACGAGGCGATGAACGACTCCGACGACGCCGGCGCCGAGAGCGAGGAGGAAGAGGAAGGGCTCCAGAGCGTCGGCGTGGAGCTCAACCAGCGGCTCCTGGCCGCCACCGCCGCGCGAGCGAGAGGCGAGGAGGTCGTGCTGGACGCCGACTGGGAACAGTGGTTGAAGGAAGCCGCCGAGAGGGGCAGTCTGGCCGACGTCTCCAGCGCCCTGATGGCCGGTCTGCCGCCCCTGTACAGGTCCGAACTCTCTTTCCCGCCTGATCTCTCGGGACGCATCGCTACACCGCCGTCGGCATCGGTGCCGGCGCCGGCGTCTCGCGCCTCGTACGCACGGCTCCGGCCTCGCACCGCTACGGCGGCCGCGCCGAGGGATCTAGGCCCCGGGACTCCTAACGGCTCGGTGAGGTCGCCGGCTTCCGCGTTCTCACCTGCTGGTACGGCCATGTGAACTCCTTACCGACTGATGACGACGCCGGTTGCTTCTGTAATGGAGCTTTCGTCCTCATCTTCCATCTGAACCATGCTCTCTTCTTCGAGCTTTTCTCACTTTCCCCAAGTCGCATGGCGTCCTGGCCCTCGATACGAGTCATTTGTTTCTTTTCCTTTACTGGCTAGGCGTATTGCATGGCGTCCGAGGACGAAATTGGCAGGCATGGGCATAGGCATGAGCACGAGCACGGCATGGCATGATAGAATACGTAACGACGACCAGAAACCCCCTACAAATGATAAATGAGCTCAATCGAGAGTCATGATTATATATTACTATCCATCTACAGTAATCGTGGCCATATGTGAGCAGGCACTACTATCATCATCCACTCTGTAAAATAGCTCTTTCATCGGTGAATAATCTGCACCTCCCCCCACCTCTTCAGTTCGCCCACCAATTCCCGCTCGCTGATGCCCAGCTCCGTACAAATCTCGTCGAAGCAGTGCGTCCCGTCCAGATACCGGCCCAACGCCCGTTTCCTCCTCTCCCTCTCTCGCGCTTCTCTCGCGTCGCCATCGTCGTGAACATCATCGTAATCACCATCGTCCGCCCTAGCGAGCGACGCCGTCGTCGTTGCAGAAGAACGTCGGCTGGTCTTACTCCCGCCGCCGCCCGCAGTCGAACGAGGCGGCGCAGTGGCGACCGCGTACTTGTGCACCCTGTACACGAACCCCTTAATAACGCCAAACGTCACAAGCCGGCGCACATCGATGCCCGCGAGCGCGCGCCCGTGCTCGACACACCACGCCTTGACGCTCTGGCCCTGCCTCAGCGACGTATACAGCATGACGAGCGTCTCGGCACTAACCAGCTCCTCGCAGCCACGGCCGTCACGACGGTGTGCGTTGAGCGCCGGGTCTCTTGTCGACACGTACCTGGCGCACTCGTCCTGCATGGCGGCATCCGCGACGAAGGCGGCGATCTCGGGCGTGCAGGCGTAGATGGCGGCGAAGCTGAAGACGTCGAGGAGCAGCAGGCAGGCGTAGTAGAGGAGGTGGCGGAGGGCGGAGCGGGCGAGGTGGGGGTCTGCGTCGGCGCGGGTGGCGATGGCGCGGACGCTGTTGATGCCGTCAATGTGCGGGAGGAGGGCGAGCAGGGTCAGGTCCCAGTTGGGGTCGGTGAGGGCGGGCAGGTTGACCGTGGAGAGGGGGACGTGGTGGTAGTGGAGGGGAGGAGGGGGTGGGAGGGTGGGGAAGAGTTTGATGTTCAGCGTGTTGGAGGAATCTGGTCCTTGTCGTTAGTGAGGGTTTTTGGGATAAAGCACTGGTGGTGGTAATATGGAGTTGTACCGATAGGGATCATGCATTCGCAGTAGTTGTTCAGATCCTCCAGGATCATCTCGCATAGCGCGTAGACTTTGCCCGTGCCCGGGGCCGCGACGTCTTTGGAGAGAAACTCATCTTGCTCTTCCAGGCCGCGCATCAGCCGGGCTAGCTTTCTCACCACGCTCAGGTAGCTGTTCACGTCGACGGGGTCGTCGTGCTCGTTGCCGCTGCGGCCGCTGCTCCCGCTGTCCTCTAGCACGATGCAGAAGTTGAAGATGAATTCGTTGCGGTCGTATTTGTGATGCGTGATGCAGACTGGGTAGCCTAGGACGCGGTACCGCGAGATGCAGATTGTGAGGAGCCGGTCGCAGAATTCTTGACGAGGGATTATGTAGGATGAGATGCTGGGGAAGGAGAATAAAGGGGCGGTGGTGGAATTGGGTGAAGGGACGATCGAGTCGGAGGGGACTTGGTGGAGGACTTTAGGGCCTGCGGAGCGAAGGAGGATTAGCCTGGAGTTCGAGGGAACAGTAGTACAGAGGACATGCCTTCGTGAGGATCGAATTTGCTGAAGAAGATGGCTTTGATCATGGTGGTGGAGAGCGCGGAGCCCTATGAAGGGTCCTGCAGTCGTCACCAAGCTACATGTTGGTTGTTGACAGAACTATCGAGATGCGCTTGGCTTGGGTAGATGATTTAAAAACCTATGGTCCGTGCGCTTGCTTGCTTATAGAGGATGTCAATGCCTTGATTGGACAATGGTGCGCTGGTTACTACATTGCTGTTGACTGTCTGGGTATTGGTCAGACGTGCATTCTAACCTATGTACAAGGTAGTAAACTCGCACCATCGGCACGTGCCCTTCAATGCGCGATATGAGATACTTTGACCGGCATTTCCTAAACACCAAACCCGCACCGTGCCCTACCCAACGCGGGCAACGCCACGCCATATCTTCCATCCATGTACACCAAGAAGCGTAACAGCGACCCAACCAGAAACCCAGCCCAGACCCGCACCCTACTCGACCTCCTCATCCCATCCCTCCCTCTCGGACTTAACCAGCGCCACCATCTCCACTTCCCCAAAAACCCCCTGCCCCTCTCCCTTCACCTCCGTGATATCGTCATTGAACACCGGCCCAATACTACTCATCCAATGCCTCCTTCGTTCCATCAACTGCCTCGCGACATCGCCTATCCCGGGCTTCGTCACGCCCGCAAAGCCCCCACCAGCACCTCCCACATAATGGCTCCCACCGCCCGCGCCACCGGGCCGTTTGGCGTGCTTCTTGCCCTTGCCGAGCGTGCGCGTGCGTTTGAGGTAGGCTTGCTGCACCTGCGCGTCCAGGTCTTCGAGGATGGTGCTGTATTCCTGGTAGGCCATGCGTTCGCGGGCGAGCTCGAGGATGCGGGCCTTGCGCGCGCCGTTGGTGATGGATTGGGTGCGCAGGGCGGATTGCAGGCGACGCAGGCGCTCGGCGATGTCGTCGTCGTAGTGCGCGTCGTAGTCGGGCTCGGCGTCGGGGCCGAGGAAGCCGATGTAGCGCAGTTCGGCTTTGAGCCGCTCGTCGATTTGTGTATAGTCGAGTTTGGTCGTCGGCACCTTCCAGCCGGGCTGGGTGGAGTCCGGAATGAATGTTGCGGGCGGGAGGCGTTCGGGCTTGTCGTCGCTGAGGACGTCGGTGTCGGGGTTTATTTCGCCGTTGGTGAGACCGTTCGTGGGCGCGGAGGAGCTGCCGTTCAAGGAGCCGTTGGTGGTAACCTTGTCTTCGCCGGGTGTGGGGCGGTGCTCGAAGCGCATTGTGGAGAGTAAGCGGTTCAGTAAAGGACCGGCAGAGATCTGCTCCGTCTCGGCCGTCTCGTCGTCCATTTGATCCATGTTGCCCCGGGGTTGGTTCGGCGGTAGCTTCTCTCTAGTTGGGTTTGTGGTATCAAGAGATATGGAACCGTCCTCATCGGCCCAGACTTCACTGTAGTGTCGCTTACCACGACGTGGCATCAGGAACGGTGTAACCCGATCCCCCTAGAGTATGTTAGTTCTGTATAAGTGGTCTGCACATGTGTACTTGGCTTACTCGTTCTTTCAAAAACGCCATGTCTTCTTCGGTTAACGGTCTTAAATACGGCTCTATGTAAGCGGCAAACGTATTGGCATTGACCTGATTCGCTGGCTTTGCGTTACTGAAGTCCTTGTCAGGAGGTGTTCCGGCTATTAGACTGGTCAAGTCGTCTTTTGGAAACCGGGCAACACAGAAGATCTCCTTCTTCTGCTCATCTGTCATGTCATCGCGAACCTTGCGTATGTGATAGATTGTTGGATCATCGAACGTCGAAGGGTCAGGGCCAAAGGTTTGATATTGAGGAATCGCTGGAGCAGGCGGCGGTTGACGAGAGCCCAGGGAACTGTTTGAAGATGCGGGAGAGCTTGGAACAGAGGTGTTGCCATCAGCAGCGGTCGCTGTCGTTGGAGACTGAATCTGCGAGGGTGGGGATAGGGATGATGTGCTTCCTGATGTTGCTTCCTGTTTGATATTGTTTGAGATGCCGTCTTTCTTCGACCCATTTCGTGGTGCTTGTGCTGGAAGATCTAGAGATCGACCGGAATCAGCTAATTTCACGCGAAGGTATTTGAGTGACGCTACAAGCTCTGCAAATTCCCGATCGAGTTGACCGGGCGTAGTGGCGAATTTGAAGCGCCTCCGCCGCCTTTGGGACGTTTTGACCATTGTTGAAACTTGTCTCCGAAAACAAGCAAATACATGTCACAAATGATGAAGGAGGGTTAAGGTAATCTCACAACGTGATACGAGCGACGAATTAAATACACCACAACAGATCATAGCTCGTTCTGGAAAGTGCTCAACCACTACACAAACGCACGGAAGAGGAAGGCACAACACGATGCGTAACCGACCACACCTTCCCAGAAATGCGAAGAAGCAGGGATTTTGCTAAGACATCTCAACTTTTGGGCCTGCTTACCTGTCATTTGCGTGTCCATGCCATCCTGCCTTGCAACTCCATGAGCACCGTGTGTGAGGGGTCTTTCTTCCCGTACAGCGGCCCGGTCCTTGCTCTTCTTAGGCTTGCTTCCCTTCTTGCCTACCCTGTTATCCGCCTCCTCAGCTTCCTTGCGCATCTTTTCCTTCTCCTCTGCTTCACGCTTCGCGCGCTCTTTCTCCCGGTCGTTCTCCAACCGTTCTTTCCGTCTCATAGTGAGCTCGGTCATCCCCTTGTAGCAAGCTCTACCCCTCGTCTCCGCGAGCATACTCAGTGTCTTCAGGTCTGCCGCGAGTGTTTCCAGATGCTTTGGATCCGGGATACCTCCACCTCCACCATGTCTCTCGAGAATATCATCATAGGTGATGTTGGTAGGTACCATGAGAGTCGTGACAGGTATATCCAGATATGCAGTGTTGACCGATCCTATGCTTGCACCAGCACTGACGACCGAGCTCGGCGTTGTGTTTCGACTCCGAGACCGCCTGGCGTCACGACCTTTGCCTTTGCCTTTTCCTCCTGCTGGTGGCATTGTGAAGTCTGGATGTATACAACTCGTTATGGTGAATATTCACGTGGAAAAGAAGCGCGGTAGCAGTGACGGAGAGCGCTGTCTGACTGTTGTCAAGGTCGTCTAGAGGACTCTCAGTGTCTGCCGAGATCATTTTATTTTGTACAAAGATAAACCTCTAGGTAGATTGTACGTTGCTTGAAGCTGATGAGTTGCGTTGCTTGGCGCCAATAGTAATAGCGCGGTTGCAATTTTAGTGCACAATAGGTACCGGGGATCCTTGCACAAGTCGTCCCTCTAGTTCAAGGACGTCGCGGCGATTACCGGCAGGGTTAGAGGTACAAAATACTTCCACCATCCGAATCCGAATCCGATTCACTGTCACATGATGCCAAGAGCTGACTCTCCATTGCTGCTACTCGTCCAATTTACGGAGTAGTATTTCACGATAGGTGGAGAGACTTGAGGCTTCCGACATTGAGACAGCAGTTTTGATTTTGCAAGTTGAGAACTACTGGTCGCTTGATCTAAGGCAGCTGAGTATACCTATAGGTATAGGTACTGTAGGTACACATAGTAGTTACTCGTCCTGGAATTATTCAGGTGCCGTGCGTCCATGCGCTTCAAGTGCAGAGTCAAGCTTTTAAGCGAGATCCGGTTCCCGGGCCCCGGCCTCTTTCGCCTTCCCGCCGCCGCCAGTTCACGTTCCACCTTCGAGTTGTTGCTTATAAGACGTTGACGTTGACGTTAACGTTGACGTTGATTTTGATGCTAACATGTTCTCGCTTTATCGTTAAACAGTATCTTCCTTTGCCCATTGCTCTTGTCCTTCTATACATCTGTTCAAACGCTGCTTGATTCTTTCCCAACGGAGATCGAATCTAGGATGAGAGATTGTGTATGACTCGTCATCAAACAAGGGTCCTTGCCTTTACAGCGCTATGAGTATGTGTTCAGCCTGGATATGTTCACTCGGCGAAGCCAGCCACTTGATGTTGACTGTGAACCATCCGTAGGTGCGCAGACTTTGGAAACCTTCGTGCTTGTCTTCTCCAATCCCGAATGGCAGTATCACTCGCAGGAGCTTGCTCGCCTTAACGTACAGTCCCCCACAAATCTCGGTCATGGCAGGTCCAAGTGCTGATTATGAGATATCAGTCTAATATCTCTTTCCACCTGTATCAAGACTCGAATATACGAACATTATCTACCAATACGGCCGACGATGGAGATACTTTGGAAGGCCTCCTCTACGTCCCCGATCTCGACAGATCCGACCCATGTAGGAATATATCACAACCATATGTTACACACAATACGACCCGTCAATCAAATCTCCCGCCTACAGACTACTCTCTCATCGCTCTCGCACCATGGATCTCCGCCAACTGTACCCTGTCCTACCTTGCCGCTGCGCGCGCCGATCCTGCGAGAGCCTTCGTTTTCTTCCCCACCGACAACAGCACGGACCAACCACCCCAGATGAACGATCCAATGTGGGGACTCCACGACGGCGGCGTGTGGAAGTCGCAAAACAAATACCCAGTATACGCCGTGCCAGGACAGACTGGAGCCTTGCTGATGCATCATCTTGGCAAGTACTCGGGGAACATGACGGATGTGGAGAATGGACACTTGTTGACGGAGATGTACGACTCACGGGATTACGTCAGATTATACACCGTCATCACGACTGGGAGTTCGACGTCGTTGCCTAGTCTATGGGTGTTCCTCCTCATCATCCTCGGCATACTTCTTCTGATCATTGCGGTTACGTCGTTGCTCATGCACTACATCCAGCGCAGACATCGGCAGGCTTTACGGCGCCGAGTTGCTAATGGAGAGGTGGATCTAGAGGCATTAGGTATCAAGAGGCTGACGGTCCCGCAAGAGGTTGTGGATAGGATGCCGTCGTTTGTATATGCTGCAATGGACGAAGAGCTACCGCAGCGCGACAAGCCGCCTTCGCCGACACAATCCTACCCTGTACCACCCAATCCTACGTCGCCTCTTTCAGCACCCTTTCCGAACTCCCTAGCTCTCCCCCCACCGACCGTCGCCGACCCTACAACAACATATCCTATTCCAGCCCCTCAATCACCTCCAATCGAACTCTTTTCGACACCCACCACAATCACACGCCAATCCAAACATACCGACTACCAACTCCCTTTCTCCCAACCATCCTGTCCCATCTGCCTCGAAGACTTCACCTCCCACTCAACCACCGTCCGCGAGCTCCCCTGCGCCCACATCTTCCACCCCGAATGCGTCGACATCTTCCTCCGCAACAGCAGCAGCCTCTGCCCCATGTGCAAGAAGAGCGTCCTGCCAAAAGGCTACTGCCCCACAAACATCACCAACGCCATGGTCCGACGCGAGCGCTTGCTCAGCCGCATGCGCGAACGGGTGACGGTCGAGGTCGTCGACACTGGGACGGGCACCGCCGCCCGCCCGTCACCGGTACCCGCCCAACACCAGAGGCCCGGCGTGACGAGACAACGGATGCCGAGCTTCCACCGCCAGTTTGGACGCGCCGCGAGGGCGCGGTCGAGGGCGAGGGCGAGGGCGGACGCGAACGCGGATGCGAACGCATGGAGAATTTCTGGTATCCCGCCTCCTCCCCCTGACACGACGACGGTGGAGATGGTGCAAGCCAGCGCTGGGACGCCCACGTCTACGCCAACGCCAACACTCCCCTTCAGCACGATCGACCGAGCCCGCCACAGAATGGACGCGGGAGACGAAGACAGAGAGCGCCAGGCTCGCCCGAAATGTATGTTCCTTGCTTCCCTGTTCCATCCACCCTCTTTCTCTTTTTACATCCACGACCGAAATCCGTCTCGGCGCAGTCTCGATTTCCCATTCCGCAGTCCGGTGTGGAGCTGAGACTCTGGGCACAGGGCGAAGAGCGATCGAGTCGGTCTTTCCGGGCTTCCGATAGGGTGGGAAACGTGGCGATATGAAGGGGACAGACAGGCGTACTGCGGCTTTGGAGGGGTTGCGGGTGGGTATGGTGTGGTAGGTCGGATTTTGGTGGATGCAACGTAGAAGTGGAAAGGAGTCTGGAGGGGCTCTTTCACCCCTGGGGGTGATATTTGATCTGTACTTTATTGGTACTGGTATACAGCGAGCTTGGCCGAAGGACGATTCTTGGTGCTGGTTTCAGGATAGTATATGACGGGCTGATACGGATGCTTTACTGTTGGGTAGATACCGCCATTGTCAATAAAGGAGTACCTTAGCAGGCTCTGGCGACGGAATGGCTCCGCAGATCGTTATACCAAGCTGTGCAGCCCCTTAAAAGGTACGACGTACTTCGGATGCTGGTTTATATCAGCTTTTCTACCTTGGGGTTACACATGTACAGCACAGGACCCTGCAGCTCGGGGATGCCAGAACCATCTTTTGGGAACAAAGGAACATTCGAACCTAAGGTGATCATACTTTCGTGACGGATGAGATGCAACTCTCATTTCAACACACTATGGCGCCAAATTAAAACACAGTCGCACACACATTCTGAACCTGTCAGGACGATTGGCAGGGGAATAAACCCATCGATGGACCACCAAACTCCGAAGCCCATGAGGACCTACCTAAGGTACGAGTTGCTCATGCCGGTTCTCCGACCGACGAGTATGAGGCCTTTCCCGAGTCCCGCACGCGCTCCATCTTACAACCCCTCAAAAACGCAGACCCACCCTTGACGGACGCGCGCGCACGCTGAATCAAACCACGAGCCAAGCAAAGCGGATTAATCGATCGTCATACGACTGGGGACGGGACCGTGGGCCAGATTCGGCATTTCGGTCATGGTAGCCTTCTCGTCCTCGCTCTCGAGCTTGCGCTTACTGATGTGGGGCTTGAGGCCGCGGTTGAAGTTGTGGGTGCAGATGCAGGCGTTGATGATGGTGAGGATGATGAGGATGACGGTGATGACGGCGAAGGTGGTGAGGGATTTACGGACAGGCATGTAGGTGAGTTCGCGCAAGGGTTCGTACATGCGGACGAGCTTGAAGAGGAAGTAGGCCAGGGCGGCGAAATAGAGCACCTTTGCGGGACGGGCGAGCAAGTCAGCAGTGATGTGGGAAAGGGTGGTCTTCGCGACGGGGATGGTTGGGCTTACGATGATGAGGATCATGCCTGGTGTGCTCTCTTTCCGTGTGAAGTAAGCTGCCATCAGGAGGATGATGATGGTTACGGGCACCGCCACGATGGTGAGTGCGAATTCAGCGTCGTGGATGTTGACCACAACGACCAGGAACTGTACGGTGAACCCAAGGAAGAAGAAGAAATCGAATTTGAGAAGGGCAATGTAGATCTGGCGAATCAACCTCAGCATACCTCCAAATTCGTTGGGCGTCAGAGGACACAAATACCTGAAAGGTCAAGTACCTCCTTTTCATCCTCAGATCGGCGCTGATATGCTTGTAAATGGTCCATGCAAATTCATCGTATAGTTTCCAAGCCACAACAGACAAAGCAACTGTACCCAAGGCAATGATACAGGGTATGGCGACGAGAAAGGGTTTAACTTCGGGCCAGACGGCAAGATCGATATTGTTGTTGGTCAGAGTCAACACCGCTTGCTTTATCTGGTCCATCTGCACAGCAGCGTATATCAGGAGGCCGACATTGTAGACGCAAAGGCCAATAACCTGAATTGTATTCTTCAGACGTAAGGCGTCGTACACGAGGATGAGTTGATATATATATCCGAAGATATAGAGTGTAAGGAAGGTCGGGATGGTTCTCGAGGGTTCCTGAAGTACGGCACCTCCTCTTAGATCTGCTTGAAATCTTGCGAAAACATAACTAGAGAGATAGAACGTCAGTGAGACTGAAATTTGTCGGCCTAATCCGACCGGAAACAGATCTGGGTGTCACCCTGATCCCAATCGTGTTGAAACGATTGCGGTAGGCTAGTAGTCGCTCGAGAATGGGCACCCTTACGCTTCAAAAGCCAGCACGATGGCGGCTTGAACAACTGCAATAACGACAAACGCCCAGGTCCAGAACGTTTTCGGGGTGTACATTCTTTCTTCGCTGGAGTTCCTGCCCGCACCGGCGGCAGAATATCCCTCCCGGTGGTGATATCCGCCCGCGTAAGGCTGATACGAACGGTCCAACGGCTGACCTCCTAGGAGGGAAGCGCGTGACTCGTGATGCCGAATTTTGGCGGTGTTGCAGCGCTCCTTGGTAGAGCTTGGCAAAATAGTCGACTGATGGGGAGAAGAGGGGCTCCACACCGAGGGCGTAAGCTGTTGTTTTGCAAGCTACAACTCGCAGTTGATTGATTTCCTTTTGGCCGCTGCGAATCCCTTGCCGTGTGGTAACTAACAGGCAAGTACGGTGAATGTCAGGTTCTAAAAACCTTGTATCTTGAATCTGATGTCGGAGGGAACTCCTTTTCCGGAATGGTGGAATTGACTGTCCCGGCAAGGATCTGAAACAGCTGAGATGCACCAGTTGCCAAATCGTGAGAAGGTCGAGCAACGTCGAATAACGAAGGGCGGGGGGTAGGTCGAGGAGCGATGAGAGTCAATGTGGATGACGGCCGAGTTTGGAACGAACGGAAGAAGCTATGAATATCTTGTTAATCTATCGGAGGTTGAGTGTCGAAGTCGGGGATGAGAAAAGAGTGAGGCACCAAATCGAGGAGAGAGGACGAGTAACGTTAGCGCACGGCAAGGCAGACCAGACATGTGAGAGTCGGGCGACTAAGCCAGATTTGGATAAGCGGCACGAGCGAAACTTCAGCTCTTGACGGCTTAGCTTACATAAAGTAGGTACCGAGGAGGAGCACTACCTTAAGGTGCCTTGTGTTTGTGTGGCTTAGCATGAATGCCGGTTGGGTAGGGCTGGCAATATTACGCCTATTTCGGTAACGGACAAGTGATTGGGTTAGAGTGATAGGGGTAGATCCAGTATCTAGGCAAACAAACAACAACTTCATTTGTTTCGTTCATCCACCGTACTTTGCCGTAGGACGCCGATAACGAGCCAAATATAGTGGTTCAAGGCAGCGATTATGTTGTCTCCTGTACTCCTAGAGAAACACCCTACTCCTAGCCGATACGGACACGAAACAAGCACACTGCTCGACCGAGGAATCCAAAAGTAAAACAGAGAAAGAGAAGTAAGCCAAATCCTTCAAAAGGTCATGTTCTTTTCCAAAGCATCCATGATCGCCGCCGCCCTCGCCGCCATGTTCTTGCACTCTTGACCGTATCCTTTCTCGTCCTCCTTCCCACTGGAGGCTACAGCGTTGTAACCATCCCTCCAGAAATGCCATCTGTGGAGAGTAAAGTGTGCTTTGCCCTTGTAAAGCGGACCTGGGGTCCAGTTGCGCAGATCTTCTGAAGAGACATCTGGCGGAGATAAGAGCTGCTTGAAAAAGCTCTGCCCACCCCAAATAATCCATTGGGCCGCTGCTAATACATAAATATCGTTGGGTACGCCGTGCCGGTCATTGGAGGGTGTGCGGCCTTCATGTGCGTCGCGTTGCGCCCATAGAGCCCATGTAGGAGTGGTGAGCCAAATGTGACGTTCAAAGAGATTCGCTGCAAAGGCATGAAAATTGACGTATAAATGTGGTTCCTCAGGGTCTGGGCCTGTGTGAAACTCCAGTTTAGCTTTCTATTTAACAATGTAGACAGGAATTGATCGGATATTTTACCATTCAATGTCTCCCTGAGTGACTCTCCCAGAAGCTGGTATCGATTATACTGGTCCGGTATACTCTTTGATTCGTAAGCGAAAATTCACATTTAAGGATCTAAACTACCTGAGATAACCGACTTTGGAGGTGTGTACTCGACCGAGCTTTGGAGAATTCGCGAGATATTCCAGAAGTCCAACGAACTTGAGCTGAGACGGGTGTTGATAAGGGAAGAGGAGCTTTATGAATTCCCTACGATGGACTACCCCTATTCAGAACAAAACGCCAGAGGGAGAGTCAGGCGACGAAGCCCAGGCGGAACCTTTACGGAGTTTAGTCCGGGATACACTCGTACCATCACGAACGTCAACAATGATATCCAGGGGCTCAGCTACCATCCTAAAAATTATCCACGCAGACATGTGCGCGCACAGGAGATTTATCCGAAAAAATCGAGTCGGCGCTGACTCCCATCTCATGTCATCACCAGGAGCGACGAGCTAAACTCAGCTTTGCCTTTCAGAGACGAGGTCCGTCAGCTAAGATGCGAAGGTGTTGAAGTTGAAGTTGGCGCGCGGTTGTTGTCATTGTATTGTTTACTTCCGCATTAGCATCGCTGTTACTTGTCATTGAGTATGTTGTTTTCAAGGTGGTTTCGAGTGTTTTAGAAATGGGGGTCAAAGGGCGGCAGGGGAAGGGGGGCCAAAGGGCATTTTCCGGTGTTCGCACTCTTCCGATGATTGAATTGCATTCCAGCCCTGTTGAGCTGCTAGGGCTGTCTTCGAACGTCTGCTGCATTCATCTGAAGTCAGGTCTGCCTGTGTATGCCGGCCGTGCAAGAAGAATCGAGTAGGTTCCTGTCCCTTTGGCTGTGTGAGCTTTCACTAGGTACTTGTATACTCCCAAAATACTTTATACCTTCCCATGCTTCTCCGATAATTTGAAACGAAAGCGCCGCCTAACCCCTTAAAACTAACGCTTGGAAGCGAACGGGTATGTCGATCAAGCGACGCTGACGCATCTAAAACTCTAACTACCGCGGCGCATCCTGTACCTCAACCTTTGGTACCTTACCTAGGTACCTACCGTATTTATTGCATTATCGCTTTGTGAAGTTGTGCTCTTTCACCATCGGCTCTTTGTGCGGTACAGCATGCCATCAGGTAAGAAGAAGTGTTCGATCCAGAAATCTAGTTAGCCCTTTCTGTTGCTCCCTCTCGACCATGTCAACAGTCATTGCCGATGCGCTCTTCGAGCATGCGCGCAACCATATTCCAGCACAATTTGCACGGCTACTGACAACGTGATTGTAGATGACGAGATATTGGAGGCAGCAGCGAAAGATGGGAGTCTTGAAAAGTAGGAGAGCCTTGTGGAACAACAACGTCCAAGGTCTGAAAGCTGATTATTCACAGTTCAGTGTGGCCTGGACTTCTCGAACGGATACTTCCACGCTTAGACCATGTATGCATTGCCTCCGCATATCTCTCACCTTGGAGACTAAGAAATATCAAGATAGCTCACAATGACTTCCCCATCCCGTCGATTCCTCTTCCCGGAGGGTCACACTCCCCACTGAAAGACCACGAATCAGGCTTCAAGCCCGACCTACCGTCCAGTCAGGACTCCTCCTCCCACTCATCGCAGAACACCAACAAAGAAAACGCCCCGCCTCCTCCTCGATCCTCTCCTTCACGTCCTCCTGTCCCAGCATTCTCAGCAACAACTACGCCGATCCAACGCATCCCTGACTCTCAACCCAGCTCCTGCACCACTCCTGATGGCGCACTTCCGCCCCAACTCCTCTCTATCCTGACCTTCATCCAACAAATACTACGTACATCCTTCTCCGCGTCGCCGCCACACACGATCCAGCGATTCGCCGAACTCATCCTCCGACCCCGACAACATTACCGCACATTACCGTCATACCTTCGAGCCCTCGACCGCGTCGTGACGGTGTCCAGCGGCGCTGACATGTTCCCTCTCCCTGAAATCTCCTTGCCGAACTCCTCCGAAAGCGCGAACGGAGGCCTGCTGAACGGAACAACCAGTTTCTCGCTAGGCAGTGACGAAAGCCTTGGCGGCGCTCTGCTGACTCCAATCCCTTGGCTCCGGGACCACACTGCACAAGAAGCCGACCGAGACGGCGCGTCCATGCTGAGCGAGTCACACCACACGGCCAACAGCCCACCCGCATCCAGCTCAACGAACGGCCTCTCCAACGCCCCGCCTCAGCGCGAAGATGGCGCCGTGACGCAAGGCGAAATTCTCCGCCAGGAACAAGAAGCAGGCGTCGTGCCCGCCACACCAACAACGACAGCGACAACATCGCCACAGGGCCGACAAACTCGGAGCGCGACGGCGTCGACGGCGCGAGCCATGGCCATGGCTGCCGACGACGGCGGCACTGAAGTGGAGGGGCAGTTGGAGCAGCCGCACGCGAGGGGCCCGGATGAAGTGGGGATAGAGGATGTGGGACCGCAGGAGAGGGGGGCGGCGAGGAGTGGATTCAACGTCGAAGCCGCGGTGGGAAGGATTGTGCCGAAAGGGCAAGACGCCGAAGAGGAAAGGGCAAAGAAACGGGAGGGGACGGGGCAGACGGAGACGGAGAAAGGCGAGGACGAGGATGTGGTGGTTACGGATGCGGACGGGAGGACGGAGGACGATGTGAGGAAAGCGGATCGTAGTGGTGAGAATTTGGGGTCGGACGCGGTTGATACCACGGCGTTGTGATAAATACAATACGAACATGGAGTCTCAGGACAGAAAGTCATTGCTTCATGGTCAGATGACCTTTTGGGACCTAAACGATATAGACTTTGTCGGTTCGGAAGCCCAGTTCGGGCCTGATTCCCTACCCGACCAAATGTCTCCCAAATATCTTTCATCCATCCAAGTACCAGGCACCTAGAACATCACAACTATCACTCACATCCTCCCGCCCTCACTTTCTCTCGCCAACCACCCTCAAACATTCCCCCCCAGCACCCCCCTCGCAAACTCCCCGAACGTCAACCCCCTCTCCCGATCCACGACCTCCCCCAAATTCGGCTGCGTGAAAACCGCGAGCGTATTCCGCGCCACCCGCCCTCCCCTCTCGCCTCTTACGAAATGCGGCACGGCCCTGAACCTCCCCTTGGTGATCAACTGCAAGGTCTCGCCCGTCTGGAACGCGAGACAGTCGCGCGGGATGTCAATCTTCGTGACGGCGTTGGTGCGCGAGTGGACGTAGAGGCCTGCATTGCGGGATGGCGGGCCGGAGAGTTCGGGGAGGAGGATGGAGGTAGGGGGGCCGTGTGGGGACGGGGGGCTGGTGGTTTCGTCGACGTACATGGCGGACGTCAAGCCCGTGAGGCAGCCATGGTCGAGATGCGTGGCGCACCAGTCGTCGTCGGCATCGCTGCCATGTGCGCCCTCACCCGGTGCAGCTTCAGCTGCAGCCCCAACCGAAGGGTCACGATCCGGCAGAGTCCCGGGGTAATAATGCAGCAACCGCGCCTTCGTCGTCGCGCTCTCCCTCACCACGCGCTCCAAGTACCCACTCTCATACCCCTCCACATTCGCCGCCGCAAACCCATCACATGCCCTTGCCACCAGCACCGCCGCGTCGATGATCAACCTGCACAACTCCTCGAACGTCTCGCGGAAGCCGGCCAGCAGCGCTTCGGGCGGCCAGACGTTCGGCGCCGTGTAGGCGAGCAACGAAGGGAAGTCCGTCGTCGCCGCGGCGGGGGCGTCTCGGAGGGCGGGGTCCGGGTAGAAGGCGCAGTTGATGTAGAAGGAGCCCTTGAGGGTGTCGTAGCGGCCGGACCTGAGCGTCTCTTTGCCGCAGGACCAGCCGACGAGGTAGGAGGTGGAGGGGCAGGTGAGTTTGTCTGGCGGGTTGTTAGGGGCTGGGGTTCGGATTTGCGGAGTGGGAGGTGGGTTGGGGTGGGGTGGGGAACCTAGTTCTGTTGGGGGGAGGTGGGCGAGGTGGGATGCGTAGGAGAGGAGTTTGTGGCGGAGGGGGAGGAAGGTGGGGGGAAGGTTTGAGAGGAGGAGGATGCCGAGGGAGGAGGGGCCGAAAGCCTGTTCGAGGGTGTGGGATGATACGGTATCTTGGTTTGGTTTAGTTTAGGGTGAGAAAGTAATGGCTTGTTGGTCTGACCTGAACGAAGGTCGTCTAGACTCACAGTCACAGGTGCTTGGACTTCGGGATTACCCTCCATCTTTGTCCGATACAGTCAAACTGCTCAGACTATCTGAACTCGGATGGCGCATAAATCATCGCATCGTCGGTAGAGCTTTTCAGTTGCAAGACAAGTGCTGCCAAGTGAATTCTCCTCTTTGCACCATATCAGGTATCGTCCACAGATTCCTGGATACGGATAACGGACCCATTAGGGGCAGTCAATATGAGGGGCAGTCACTCTTCCTACCTCCAGTCCGATCTAGAGTTAGCTTCTCTGAAGTGTACCGAAGCATCCACTAGGGTTAAAAGGACATGAGGGCTAGTAAGGTAGGGACCCATGTCTAGCTGTGGAGATAGAGGAGGCCGATTTGTTAACTATAAAGTGACTGCCTCGATAAGGGTTGCAAACCAACACTAAACTCACCGCTCTCGGCAGGACACGCTCGATTATGTAAGCTCGACTGGAGCTTCGACATGAACCAAGCCAATCTAATGCATATACAGCGTGCACTCCAGCAACCCAACACCACAACCGCCATGGTCAAGCCACTCGCCTTTAAAGGCGACAAGAAATCCAAGAAGCGCAAACACACCAATACCCCGCACGACGACGAAGCCCCATCCTCCACGGCCCTCACAACCACCCAGCCAAACCCCACCAACGCAACCGCCGACGAAGACGACAGCTGGGTGACGGCCGAGGCCCCCACAGACGTCACGGGCCCTATCATCTTCGCGCTCCCCACCAGCCCAGCCACGTGCATCGCCTGCGACGCCAACGGCAAAGTCTTCGCCAGCGCGCTCGAGAACATGGTCGAGGGCGACTCGGCCACGGCCGAACCGCACGACGTCAGGCAGGTCTGGGTCGCGAACAAAGTAGCGGGGACGGAATCGATCAGCTTCAAGGGCCATCACGGGAGGTCAGGGTTCCCCGGCGCTCATCTGATGGCTTTCAGCTCTCACTTCGCACTTCTGAAGACGCAGTGACGCTGATGTGGGAGAGGACGTAGGTATCTCAGCTGCGACAAATTCGGCATCCTCTCCGCCACGCGCGAAGCCATCTCGCCCGAAGAGTCCTTCCTGTGCATCGCCTCGCCCAACACGCCCGGCACCTTCTCCGTGCAGACGCAGCGCGAGAAGTTCCTGACCGTCGCCGACGAGGCAAAGACGAACAAGGGGCCGGAGATCAGAGGGGATGCGGAGGATATTTCGTTCAACACGACGTTCCGCATCCGGATGCAGGCGCGCTTCAAGCCGCGCTTGAAGGCGAGCAAGGAGTCGAAGGCGAGAGAGAAGATCAGTCGGAAGGAGCTGGAGGATGTGGTGGGCAGGAGGCTGGAGGATGAGGAGGTGAAGAGGTTGAAGAGGGCGCGGAGGGAGGGGGATTATCACGAGGCGATTCTGGATGTCAGGGTCAAGGGCAAGCATGACAAGTTTGCTTCTTGAGATGATACGCTCGACTGCACACTGGCTTGGTCCCAGCTGCGAGGATTGGCTAGGCCCGATGATCAACCACCACCGCCAGCCTCTTGGAAGTGCGCCATCCGTCTTCGTCTCCGTCAATTTCCGCATAATGCTGGTACCTTCGCCGCTCCGACACCCACCAGCCCATCGAAATACTCTAGAAGTGCTTCGACGGGCACCATGTCTATTAGTCCCAGCCCTGGGTTACTACTTCTAAGCGGCGTCCCACCCCACAACACCCTAACGAACCTCTCTCCACCCTTGTTCCAAATCTCGAAAATCAGCTCGGAGCCCATACCCGGCCAGACCATGACGTCGATCTGCAGGATGGAGAGCAGGCGCGCGATGCTGCCGTCGTGAGCGACGTTGTGTCTATAACGCACCGGGCTGGTGCCGGCCATGGAGGCGCGGATGTTCTGCGCCAGTTCGGCGATGTAGACGCCATCTGTGTACGACGACATAGGAATCAGTGCTCTAGTCTGTGAGGATTTGACCCGAGAGGACGAAACGGGAGCGTCTTGAGGGATATCTGAGACGGGACCTACAGGACGCGACACTAGCTTGGAGACTCTGCGGGGCGTCGCGGTAGATGTAGGAGTACTCGTACAGCCCTAGTCGAAAGACGGCGTCTGCGACATCTTGTGTCACGCAGGCGGTGGAGTTGCCGATCTTGCACGGGAGGGGCTTCTGATGGCAGAGGCGCGAGGAGAGGTTGTCAAAGTAGTGGTCCCCTAGTCTGAGCTGTCAGTCTTGTCTTCATGCGAGCCTGTTTCGGGACGCCCAACGGGAAACTTGCAGCTTTGATGAAAGCCAGTGTCGTTCGGCGCGACGCCGGAGATGTCGTCCAGTAGACTGTATAGTGACGCCGAAGCATTGAGATGAGCCGTCCAGTTCGAGTTGTTGCTTCCGACGCCGTACGAACTGAAGAGTGTGGTCGCAGTCTTACACGGATACGTTGGCTCCAAGGAGTCGATTGAAGCGGACTGGACGCGCAGAGGAAAGTCCCCAGCGGGCTGGTACATTGCTTCTACTACCATGCCGGCCACCTGGCTTGTGATGACGTTGTTGGTGACTCGGTACGAGACCCGACTGTCTGCTCTTTCCGGCAGGAAGCCTAGTAGAGCTCCGTAGACGTCGTACAGGTCCTTGCCGTGCTGGAAGCTGTCGTCCAAGCCTTGGCGGGTGATCTGGGGGAACTGACAGGTGCCGTTGAAGCCAACTGGGGCGAAGGGGTTGGACGGGCTGGTGTATACGGACCAGTATGTGTGCGCCGCCTGGTTGCCGGTCGGGTTCAGGGGCTCGCCGTAGTAGAATAAACCCTCATCGGAGCAGTTCCATGCGTAGGACTCCCGGGGGAAGGTGTTGGCTGCGTACGGCGTCCTTTTGTGGTGCCTGTGGATCTGCGGGGAGTAAGCCATGCCCTAATGCATTTTCGATGTTTTCGAAAACAAGCAGTACAAGCCAGTCAGATCAAATTCCACACCCGAATAACCCGTAATCAACTCGGGCTCAATACATCAGGACCAGCCCTCTGTGTATGGGGGCCACCCTTTACTTTCAAAAAAGTATCCACGTCGGTCAATCAAACTTCGCAGTCACTACACTGAGTAGTAAACATCACACAACAATCCACTTGACAGACCCAGAACGCTCTTCCCACAAGCCGACAATAAACACGAGAATCAAGGAAATGTTCTCTAAGAAAGAAAGGGCAGTATTTACCACCTCAACATACTCCAACCCCCACCCCTCCCCAGCCCTCTCAGCCCTAGGATACGTCTCCCTCCTCACCCCCGGCATATCACACCTACCCCCCTCACACGCATCAGCCTCCTTCCTCCACCAACACAACACCTCAATTTCAATGAAAACCATCGACCTACCAATTATAGCTCCCATAGTAAGTGTTCCCCGGCGGGGCGTCCGGGTCCGAGTTGTTGAAGACGAACCCATACACGCCCGTGCCGGTGATGACGGCGCGGAGGTCGTTGATGAGGGTCGCGTTGGGGGGGTACCAGTTCAGATCGATTGGCGCGGGGTTTGTAGTGGCAGTGAGCGCGCTGGGGAGGGAGAGGAGACGGTGAAGGGGGGAGAGGATGAGGGAGGTGGTGGAGAGCATAGTTGGGTTGAAGAGGAGGAGGAGGGAGATAAGGGTGGTGAGGAGGGCGGTGATGCAGATGGCGATGGTGGGGGGGTTGGCCATCTATGTCTTACGGTTATGAGGGGATGATACATGGTGATGGGGTTGATGGGTGTGGTGGGGTTGCTGGGTTTGAGTGAGGTATGTGAGGAACGTGATGGTTCTCGGCACTTTGAGTGGTCTGAAGCTTGACTTGTGTCAAGGGTTAGGTGGATACAATACGTCCTCCCCATCTTTCATGGATTTGGGGACCATCAAGTGCTTCAGGAGATGCTAACGTTTGTCGGATGAGTTGGCCAGTATGTTTTGATGCAAGTTCTGGAGATTCAGATAGCCGTGTTATAGATTGTAAATTTAGTCTATTCTAGTTCGCGGCGATTGCTGTCGGTACATAAGATATATATACTCCGGGAGTCCTTAGAACTTGTAGACTTGATCCTTGCTGTACCCTAACTCCTTCAAGATGCCATCAAGCTCGCCTTGGTCTGAAGGGCTCTTCTTTACACCACTGATGGCCTTATACATGCCTGGAGGGCCGCAGACGAAGATTTTGGTGTTTTCCACTTTCGGCTCTGGCAGGACTGTCTTCAGTAACTCTTTCGTCACAAATCCTTTACCCTGTGTCCATCCATCGGGCGGATTATCGAGTACGTAGAAAGCCCGAAATCGCTGAGGGTACTCATTCTCCAAGTCCTCAAATTCCCGTTTCAATAGGATGTCCTCCTCAGTTACATTGCCAAACACAAGGGTGACTTTGGTCTTGTCCTCTGGGTTTTTGAAGATGGCGCGAGCGAGCTGGTACATGGGTGTGATGCCGGTTCCGCCAGCAATCAAGGCAATGTGATCATGCTTGTTTGGTGTCCACGGATACTTGGGGATCGGGCCTTTGAATTCAAGACGCTGTTCGGGGTTCATGTTGTGGAGATGTTCTGACATTGGACCATCGGGATATCTCTTGATGACGAATTCGAGATATCCCTTCGCATCTGCGAGCACAGACCATCAGCTTCGCTGCACAATGTGTCCGGCACCCGCTGAAGACCACTCACCCTCATCGCTTGTCGGTGTGTATGGACGGATGGCAGGCTTCTCCATCCCCGGTCCCTTGTACTTGGCCAAAAGCGCAGCTACATCAAACGAGTCAGCAATTCCCCAATGTGAAACATGGTACGGTGACCATCGACTGACATGCAATATGTAGGCCCGAGACACTGTCCTTATCCGGTAATGAAAACCGGAACTTCTTGGTATTGTGACTGACTTGCTCAACGCTCTCGAGTTTCAGGTCGACCCAACCCTGGTCACCACCGGTGAATACAGCGCTTTTGGAGGTTGACGCAGGTATCGTCTTCTCCTCATCTTTTGATGGCGGAGATTTGGCCGCTGGCGACGAAGGGGCTGGAGCGGTTTGACTGTAGTAGTAGTATCCACCGATACCTGCGGCGGCGGCAAGGCCAGCGAATATGGCTGCTCTTGACCCGTTACTTTGTGGACTTTGTGGGGCATCAGTGGCATATCGGCGCAGACTCTGTGCGAGCCAACGATGTCAGTAAGACTATCTTTGATCTCCATATCTTCAGCAGGGACGGTAGGGCTCTTTCAGAACGAAGTATTCTAACTCACACTTCTCAGCGGCTGAGCCGACCGCAGCGCTTGCCTTGCGAACATTATAGGTGCAATTGAGGTTGAAATGTGAGAACAATAAAGAACTTGAAGGCGCTTTCTTTCAAACTCGTACCATAATGCTGCTTACTAGTAACTTACCTTGTATGACGCACTATACCTACGGAGTAAGGCATGTGGTTCGGACTTGCGCTAAGCCACATTTGAGGGTTGTAGAGCAACCAGTGCAGATAAGTTAACTTAGGTACCTTATGGTGGAGTGGATATAAAGTAATCCTGGCATTTCAGTCACCTGAAGAGAGTAGAGAACTTTTGCAAAGTGTAAATAATTATTTACACTTCAAGTGAATTTGCACTTTCAGTCAGAATATTGATTCTTTCAGTCACTAAATTTAATGAGACAATATAAAAATTCATAAACATCTAATATGTAATCTCATCACTCAAACTTCTCATCTTAATATATCACTTTATCTCACTGTCATCACAACATAAATAACTCATTGCTTGTCACTCTGCTTATTAAGCTTATTATAATGCATCTTAAGATCTTTAACAATCAGTCTTAATGTCAATATATAGCTTTAATAAAGTATAATTTCTTTGAATTTTGACTTGACAATATGAATGATGAAATACAATATCATTATATGTAATAAAGTATTTAAATATCTACAGTACAATTGTCTAATAATAATGTATAGATTTATAATGTTAAATATTTAACAGCTTTTTCTGTTTCTGAAGTTTAACATTATTTTATAATAAATATAATATCAGTCTTTCTTTGAACTGACTTTATATCTTGTTTTGATTTAATAGTCATTTTCACAATGACTTTTTTAGCTTTTTAATCTTTTTAAATGCTCAGAGTTTTATTTATTAACTGTTTACAATGATATCATTGAGTATCTATATCTTCAATATTGATAAATGCTTCAATGACATTTAAGTCTTTAATATTAATGACTTTAATGATATGTCTGTGTAATCAAGAGAATTAAAGAATGAATGAATAAAGAAACAATTTAAAACTTTATTGATGAAATATTTTGAGTCATTTATTAATTAACAGAGAATTAGTGATTCTTTTATTTAAAATATAAAAAGTATTATAATTTTAAATATCAGAATATTGTGTGTCTGAACAGTCTTATTGAATTGATTGCTGAGTCTTATAAGAGCAAGATAAACAATCTTCAAATTATAAAAAAGTCTTAGATGCAAAAAGATCTTTATTAAATCTGTAACAGTTATTTACAGCTTTATCTGTATGATGATTAGACTTATCAGTAACTTTAAGATATTATAAAATTTTATTAAGATGATTAAATTTTTAATAAGCAGCAATAAATATTTAATAAGATTCTTTTCAATGTTTAAATTGCTGTAAAACAGACATTTAAATAGACTCAGAATCTTTAATTATTTAATGTCTTTAACATTTAACTTTAATCTCAGCAGCAGTCTGTTACTGCTTTTTATATAATATCTATTTTATTTACTAACTATTTTACATATTTAAAAAAAAACAATATATCTAAAAGTCAATTTCTTCTAAAGTCTCTGACTTTAAAGACATATCTATTAGCTATTTAAATAAGATTTTTCTTTAACTTACTTAACATAATTAATATTTAATTTATCTGTATATTTAATTGAGTTTTCAATCAATCAATTCAAGTAAAAATCTCTCTTTCTATTACTCATTTTTACTCAGTCTCATTGATTCTGACTTGAATCTTTAATAATTTTATCTTTATCTTTAAAACTTTCACTCTCATCTCTATAATACATATCTTTATGCTCTGACTCAAATTCTATCACTGAATATAACTTTTAAACATAATGATAAGAGTTTAAACTGCAGAGAACTTAATATATAAAAGATTTTGTTTTAAATGCTTAATGAATTTTTACTGTCATTGCTGCAGTTCAATGTGAACTGCTGAAGTGCTGAATTGACTGTAGAAGAAAGTTGTAAATGAAGTAATGAATAAAATGATAAATAAAGTGATGAATGAACTGTAAATTTATGAGAATGTGACAGTATAATGAATAAAAGAACTGCATAAATTAAATAAATCTTTATTATCATTGTTTTCTGTATCAGAGTCATCTAAAAACTTTAATTGTCATTTTTTCTTTTCTTTTCTATTCATTTAAAGCATCAAATCATCTCTTACATTCTCATTTTAACATTTTTGTTCTATCAGTTCTTCTACAATCTTTTTCTTTACTTACTTCTTTACTTTATCTTCTTTCATCATCTCAATCTATGCATTAAGAATTCTAATAAAATTAATTTTTAAGTTCTTATCATCAATAACAAGATTGACTAGATACTGCTTTCTTTTCTTTATTAATGATTTTTGTTATTATTCAATAAAGTCAAGAGGTAAAAAGCTGTCTTGTTAAGTAAGTGAGAAGTCTCAGCTATATAGTTGTCTAACTATTATGTCATAATGATAGATAGACAGAAGCAATTTCTCATAATGATGAATAAAGCAAGATTAAATGTCTAAATGAAAAGAAATGATGAAAGATTATAATGACAAATTAATGTAGTGAGAAAAAGAAAGACATCAGCATTATAACAAGTTGCTGATTACAAAAAAGACATTAATTTCTAACATTACTTTATCTGTTCTGATGTTACTTCATTTATTCATTCTTGCTTTTACACTTCATCAAGATTCTCTTATTCTTCATATTTAATGCTATTCATTTATTTTTCATCATCTTAATCACATCTGCATCTGCTGTTCTGTCATTCTTTCTTAAATATTGAACAATGAAGTCTGATATATCAATTATCTCTGCAAAAATGCTCTGAATTTCTGCTGCATAATTCTTAATGATGCTCAGTTTTTCTTTCAAAATAATGATGTAACTCTTCACTTCAGCAATATAGCTTCATATTTCAGTTACTGTCTTCATTTATTCATTTAAATGTACATTTAGTCAGACAAAGCTATCAAGTAACTTTTGTACTATGACTTATAGAAGAGATATGTTGATGATAAGAATTGTAATGAATAAAGATTATAACTTAATTGATGTTGCAGTTAATCTTAAGATAAATAGATTCATTAATTGTTGTTTATTTATTAAAAAAACATTAAGTTCTGTCTTGTCTGTCTTTTATTTAGATATGTGAGATATAATAAATAATGTAGAGACATTAAAACTGATTGTTATTTACAGTGATGTGATTATTTCAGTAGATACAGCAGTAATATTGAATGCAATTAAGTCTTAAAGTGTTGACTTTAATAACAGTGTTGATTGAGTAAAGAAGTTTAAGATGAGCTTTGTTGCTAGATTTAATGTAGATAATGACATCATTATGTTTACTAAATTCAGTGTAGATAATGATATTATTACAATGAATGAAGTCAGATTTAATTTTAATGACAATGCTGTTCTGATAAATAAAGTCATATTAATGTTTTAACACAATAAGTCAGCTTAATTCAACAATTTAACTTTTATAACTTTTATGATAGATGTTTCTGCTTTATTATCTTTGATAATTTTCTTTAATTTAAAGACCCATTGTAAATTAAGATGTATAATCTTGTTGTTAAATTAAAGTGATTTGTCATCTTCAATTTAATGCATATCATATTACATCTTTATATCTGCTTCTTTCTTCTCTTCTTCACATAACTGACAATAGCTCTTAAAAACAACATAGCAGTCTTTGTCAACATTGTTCATCATAACAGTCTCATTATTATAGTTAGCTCTTAAGACTCTGATATTTCTCTACTAATTAAAGTTTACAGATTATGCTACATTTCTCTTGTTTCTCTGTATCTTTTATATAATCATATAAACATTATAGTCATCAAGTCTTACTCTATTTAATAATGATTCATTTAGATAATTTAATGTTTCAGTATAGAGCTTTCATTCTCTTCATACTGTCTAAAAAATGTTGCTTACTTCAGCTGTATTAATCTTTTTGTTTAATTCATCATCACATTATAATTTATGATTCACTGACTCTGAGTTTTTCTTTTGATTAATTATTTTGATGTATCATGATATAAAGAATGAATGAATACTGTACATGTCTTATAGAAATGATTGATGTGCTGAAATTGCATAAAAGATGTAAAGAATAGTAGTTGATAAAAGTTTTGATGAATAATGATGTTATTTATTTCTAAATGTTTATTTACTTTTCTGATATCTGTCATTTAAGTTTAGATTATATATGTGAAATTTACTGCTTAAATAAGAAATGCTGTCATATAATTATGCATCAGATGTTTATCTCAATTTGTACAGCTACATTAGCTCTTTAACATTTCTTAAATCTTTAGTATTGACTCAGCTGTCAAATTCTGAGCTATACTTTAATTAACAGACTAAATATTTAGTAGTTATGTCTCTGTCTCTTTAATACATTCTTTTAAACAGCAATTTTTCAACTTCTCACTTCTTTTCATTATTCACTATAACTTCTTTCAGCTCTTCTAATCTTAACCATCAATATGAGTCATTGATATGAGCTGATTTCAGATATGCTACTAATATAACATCATGAATGCATTAACTCAATGATAATTTCAGTTAATATATCAGTTTTTTAACACAATTCAGAACTTTCAGTAAGCTCATGAACTGCTGTCTCAGCTTTTTATTTTTTTTCTTTAAACTGAGTAGTGTATAATTCTTGTGTAAATGTAGATTTATCAAATCTTCTGTTTTGAAGTAAAGAGATTTATGTTTTCAATTATAGTAATACTTTATTGTCATAATGATGTATACTATTGCATCTTTAACATCAATATGTATTAATCAGTACTAATTCATCATTATAAGAATAATTAACTTTCTTTCTATCTATTCTTCATTATAATTAAAGTCTATTCACTTCATGTTAGACTCTTTTACTCAAAGTAAGTTTATAATTTTATACATTTGCATATTAAAAATGATCTAATTGAGACTGAGCCTGATTAAACTGTACTTAGTTAAGTTGTTTAAAGCAACTTATAGATATATCAGTATAAGTAATCAGAGATTTAACTCTTTTAAAATCATTAATTAATATTAAAATACAATTTTAACTGTTTAATTGATCACTTCTGAGCTATTATTCATTTGTAAATAATAAACACTTAAGTAAAGCAAGTCTATCTTAAGTTGCTTGAATACTTCTTTTTATAGACTTATCAGAAATTTGCAATCTCAATTTAATATGATTGCTTTAGACAAATCTCAGTTTAGCAGTGCTAAATAATTTAGTAGCACAATTGCTCAATCTTTCATCATTATGATGTCTCAGTCAAATATAAAAGTAATAGCTTTGCTGAATTTGTCAGTAACTGACATAATTGTATTATATTTATCTGACTTCAATAATGATAAGATTAGAATAAAGTTAATTGTTAATGTATAAAAAGAATAAGAAGATGTAATTATTGACTGTAAGACATTATAAGACTTATAATGTAATGTTTAACTGAGCTGACATTGTGAGCAATGTTGTATGTATTTGTGAAGATTCTTTAATAAATCATAGAAATAAAGCAAATCAATTAATCTCTTATGAATCTATGCATATTCTAAATGATCAATGTTGTCATAAGCTATCTTAAACATTCTGTCATAAAGACTCTTTAATATACATAGATAAGATTCTTTCTCAAGATCTTTATAGAAAATAAGATCATCTTTTATTTTATATGAGAGTTTCACAGTGTCAGGTCTCAGAGTGTTGTTTCTTTCTAATATTTGTAAAATGTGTTCTCATTTTGATTTTTCAACATATTTACACTTAATATTCTGTCACAATTGATCTAAGACTTTCATCAAGATCTTTATGTAAACAGTTATTCTCAAGTCAGTCTGCATTCTGCAAGACTTTTAATATAAAGTTGTCTGTTTTTAATTGATTCTTCTGATTGATTAAATGCTTACAGATATCATTATTGCTAAATAATTAAAACAGAGCATCTAATATTATATTTAATTTTTTAAACTTATAGTGAATGTTTAGATGAAAGTACTGAAGATATTTAGATGTTTAAATAAGATATAAGTTAAGCTTCTTCACTGCAGTAATATTTAGACTGAACTGACAGCTAATTCTTATTAAGACTACATAATCAGTATAAATAATTACATTTTTTACTGTCACTTCTATTATGTATCTAATCTTCTTAACTACTCAGATCAATTCTGCTACCTCAAGCTCTGTCAATCAATATTACATTTTGATATCTTGAAGCAGTCTGCTTAGAAATAAAACAGACTTCATAAACTTTTATTTTAAAGTATTGTTTTCAGTGATCTTTTTTATGTAATATATATGCACTTTAAAGTCAAATTCTTTGAACACATTCAGATCAATGTAGAGTTGCTGTTTTGACAAGAAATGCATCAGAATGATTGACTGAGAAAATAAAGACTGAAGATAATGAAAGACATTTAACTTCTTTAAGATTAACTTATTCAGTCTGATAATAATGATTATTTACTTTTTAGCATTTTCTTTTGCTTCTTTTGCTTGAAGATCTTAATTTAAGAAGATCTTTTGCTATTAAAGTGACTTGATGATAGCTGTATAATGTGAGATATATTATCACAGATAATCAGTTAGGTCAAGATACTTTTTTAATTGACTTAAATTTAAAGAGAATTTAATTCTAAATATTGTGATTAATTTATCTTTTAAAGTCATAAGACTTAAAGCATCTACTCATTGATTCAATAGCTGAATAAATGAGTATGCTAAATAGAACTTCTTCAACAAAAAACAGATTTTCATTTTGTCTAATATGTTAAATATGTTATGAAGATGATTCAAGTGCTCTTTTAGCATATTGAAGAAAACAACAATATTATTGACATTATTGAAAGAATAATGAGTACTTGTGCTATCTGTCTATTTAGTGAATCTAATGCATTGATGTTGACTGCAGTTAACTTAAGTGTAATTAGATTGATAACAGAAGCTCTATCATCTAAGACAGAAAAAGACTCTGTTAGTCTCTTATACTAAGATTAAAGAAGTTAAAAAAGCAGATAGAGCATTATACTTCTTAACATTCTTACTCAGTACATTTATATCTATTGACTCTCATTGTTGTCAAGTCTCAGCTAATACACAAAGCACTTAAACATCTATCTTGATAAGAACTTAATCAGTTCATTAGCTATCATGTCTTAACTGAGTATAAAGTTTATTTAAATCTGATTTTTCTTGTGCAGATCTCAAATGTAATGATAAATAATGTTGATGTACTTTAATCACTCATATATATAAGTGTTCTTAATCAGTGTCAAAGCAGCTTGATTATCTTTCTTAAACTAAAAAGATACATTTTCTTTATGAATCTCATTCTTCTGAATGCTCACACAATGTGAATTAACTTCAAGATACTTATCTAATTTCATGTTTCTTAGCATTTAAGTGAGTCAGACTTCAGTCTTTATACATATTGACATAATTTTGTATTCAGTCTTAATGATCGATGTTGTTACTAACTTCTGTTTTTAACTGACTCATGACACAAATTTTTTCTTAAGCAAATAAATATAATCTAGAATAAATCTTCTGTCTAATTTGTCTAATGCATAGTCAGAGTCAAAGTATTTAAGTAGATCTTAACTTTTATTGAGCTCATATATGATTCTGAGATTGATAATTAATCATATATATTGCAACAACTTCTTAAATGCATACTTATAATGTTCTGCAGGGTCACTGAGATACTGATTTAGTCATTTTAAGATAAAGAAGATATCTAAATATATGTAAATTACAGTATACATAAGACTTTCAATGATTTATTAATATTTTCTTTGATTTATACACTGATCATTAGAAATCAGCTGAGCAAAGAGAGTCATATTTATTTAGTGAGATCTCAGTGCATCAATACTTATCACTTTGTATGTAAAGATCTTTGAGCATCTTATCAACATAATGTATTTAATTTATGCACAGTGTTCTTTTCTTGCAATTACAAATTATTTAAATATTAAAAAATTTCTGTGTCTTTCTTAAATTCTTAATCTTGAATAAGCTTCTGAGAGACTTTTTGAATTAGAGAACATTTAAGAGATTTGATGAGATCATAATAATATCATTTATATAAAAAAGTAGCATGATGTTCTTAACAGTGTAAATCAGAAGACATGAATCTGCATTACTTTGATGAAAACTTAATTAAAGAAATTTAATAATACATTATTTATATCAATCTCTGACAGCTTGCTTCAGACCATATAGACTGTGCAGAATGCATAATGTATAATTAGAGATAGTTATAACTTTGAGAGATGATGTTATATAGATTGTTTTCTTTAAAAATAACTTAATAAAGACATTGTTAATATTTATCTAATGATATTCTAGATCTTTGAGTGCAATTAAAGTCAGAAAGACATAAAGAATATTAAATTTTATAGTTAATGTAATTCTACATGGGGTCCATCCATGAAACGATCCCGACTGCTCTACATGGCAGTTGTCCGGCCAGCCATACTTTATGGTTCGCAGGTATGGGGCATGCGGGACAACGGTACCCCGCCGGCAGCGTCACTC
>JAABUY010000647.1_pt1 | contig 57586 bp, 56 predicted proteins | sample 5560271 | NCBI WGS metagenome assembly JAABUY01 (sample SAMN10711886, study PRJNA513374) | rock metagenome | isolation source: Antarctica rocks | place: Antarctica: Victoria Land, University Valley | reverse complement strand
CCCGAGCCAGTTCGATCAGGTCTTGCCGCGATACGCTGTCCAGAAACCCAGGTCGGATCATGGGTCCGGTAGAGTCCAACTCGGACCCGCTTGGCAAGGGGGCGGGGCCGGATTCTCAAAGAGTCGGGGTATAACTATTTCGAAAGTTGTCGATGCCGATCTATCGTGCAGACTTTGACGTTAGTGGGACGGTCGTTCTTCCAAACGATAGTCAGCCGGTTGTACTTCACGGCGATGACCCCGTTTCTGAGATCATCATTCGTAATGCGGCAGTGGATGCTTCCGGGTTCGTGCCACGACTTGACATGCAGGTTATTGCGACCGCCGAGACGATTGAAACGGTGGCCCACGCATTTCGCGAGTTGCTGGCACAGCAACTGGACATTCTGACCTTTGTTACATAATCAACGTTTGAGATTGAACAATGCCGCCGTATTGTGGAATGGGAGCCATACCAACGGACCAGGATGTTTAAAGCTTTGCAGGTGTTCGATCCGCTATATCCTCCTAGCCCGGATCTTCCTGCCGCTTGCGTCCAAACCGCCGAAACTATCTCTCAAGCTAGACCGGCCGGATATGTTTATCATGCGCTACATTGCTTTCGTAACGGTGTTCGTGCAAAGCAACTGGAAGACCAGTTTCAGAACTTTTGGCTGGCTATTGAAACCATCGCAGAAGGTCGTAAGGAGAAAACAAAAGTATCTATCTCTTGCCCGAAGTGTCAGGAGCCGCTGACTTGCAGCCATTGTCAGGAAAACCCGCTTCGTGGGCTTTTGTCAGGGCAGGCAATCCGCAATCTTCTCAACGTGACTGTGATGCCCGATCCCGATAAAATTTACCGGGATCTGTCGAGTGTGCGGAATCGCTTGATGCACGGGGGAAGCTCGGCGGCGACAGCTATCAAAAAGACGGGCCGATCCCTCGAGAACCTTGTAAATCTTGCAGGGAATATCGCATGGCACGCTATCATGGCATCTATGCCAAATACGAAAGAACCCCTGAATTTTGGCCATCGAGACGGTGTTTTTGCTAACCTCGATCTTGTGGCGGGGCCATTCGGGACGTTTGAGTTCATCGGCGACGGCGAACATCCAACGGATGATAAAATCCCCTCGGTGAAAATCGAGTTGGATACCCGATTTGGATCGTAATTTGGTTTATCAGTCACGTTTGTTGCCCCTTCCTAAATCTGCATTCCAGGGGAGGCCTTTCGCGCACCGGGTGCATCAACTCGGACAGGATGTTGTTGTCCAGGAGGATCATGCGTCGAAAAACGGCGGCTCGCGCATTGGCTCACGGGTCGCAACTGGCAGCTCGACCCCGCCCAGCGGCGCAAACCTGGCGCGAATGGACGCGGCCAGGCTACCCCGGCGCGTCGGCTCGCGGCTGAGTGCTGACCGGAGGATATCGTGAGCCTCATCCTCCATCGAGCGGCCATGGACAGCCGCTTGGATACGGACGCGGGATTTCAACGTATCATCAAGGTTTCGGATGGTGATGCTTGCCACGGCTCTGCTCTGTCATCAATGATTGCACTATATGCATTGCTGATCGCGTTGCCAGTTAGAAACGTGGATGTCAGTGACATCACAGCGGGCAGCCTGGCCCGCCGTCAACCCATCTAAAGCGGCGACATTAGACAGAAGCTGGGCTCCACTCTGGCGTCCTATAAAGTGTCCCGGTTTCCCGACCAGACAATCTGATAAAGCGCGACGATCTCCACCTTGGTCGGCACGCGCGGGTTGTTGCCGGGGCTGCCGGATGCCAAGGCCTGGTCCGCCATCACCTCCAGCCGCGCGTCCCAAGCCGCCTTGTCGATGCCGAAGCCGTCAGGGGTCGGGACGTCGAGATCCCGGTTCAACCGTGCAAGCCCGTCCGCCAGCTTCTCCGCCGCAACCGCGTCAGCGTCGGCCCGACCGGCAAATCCGATATGCCGTGCCGCCTCCGCATAACGCTCCTGCGCCGCCTCCAGCCCAAACCGCGTGATCGCCGGCAACAGCATCGCATTCGACAAGCCGTGCGGCACATGGAACGCCGCGCCGATCGGCCGCGACATGCCATGCACCAGCGCCACCGAGCTGTTGGTAAAAGCAATTCCAGCCTGCATCGCCCCCAGCATCATCGCCTCCCGCGCCCGGGCATTGCCAGGCTCCGCATAAGCCGTGCGCAGATTGGCGCCGATCAGCCGCATCGCCGCCAACGCCTGCGTATCCGAATACGGGTTGGCCCGGCTAGACACATACGCCTCCAGCGCGTGCGTTAGGCTGTCCACGCCCGTATCCGCGGTGATGCGCTTCGGCACGGTGAAGGTCAGCTCGTAATCCACCACGGCCGCCAACGGCAGCGCGCCCATGCCGGCGATCAGCATCTTCTCGCCGCGCTCGGTGTCAGTGATTACGGTGAACCGTGTCGCCTCGCTGCCGGTGCCGGCCGTCGTCGGGATGGCGATCACCGGCAGCCCGGCCGCATCCGCCTGCACCGGCACCTTGAAGTCGCGCATGTGCGATCCGGCGCCGGACGCTCGGCCGTGCGCCAGAATGGACATCGCCTTCGCCGTGTCGATCGGCGATCCGCCGCCGAAGCCGATCAGGCAGTCGTACAGCCCGGCCTGCAGCAGCGCGGCGCCGGCGTCGATGACGGTGTCGGTCGGCTCCGGCACAGTGTCGCTGAACACGGCGGCGGCGATCCCGGCGGCCTCGAGCGGGTCGAGGCAGCGGCGCACCAGGCCGGAGCGGACCATATAGGGATCGGTGACCACCAGCGGCCGCGACAGGCCGAACTTGGCCAGCACGCCTGCGACCTCCTTCACGCTGCCGCCGCCCACGAGTATGAGCCGGGGCGAGACAATTGTGGCGCTCATACGGCTGCCTGCTGGGCCGCGGCGCGCCGGTCGGCATACAAAGCGAGGCGTCGCGCGGCGGCCGGGGCTGCCGCCTGCACTGCCTCCATCGCGGCCATCGCGGGCAGCTCCTCGGCGCGATGGCAGGCAGAAAGGTGATCGGCTTCCAGGGTGTGCAAGGCGGGGTCCTCGGTTCGGCAGCGGTCGATGACGAAGGCGCAGCGGGTATGGAAGCGGCAGCCGGCCGGGATGTCGGCCGGGCTGGGGACGTCGCCGCCAGCGACGTGACTGAGTACGTCGCCGCCAGCGACCTGCCGGGCGAGCTTGCGATGCGGATCGGGCCGCGGGATCGCCGACAGCAGGACGCGGGTATAGGGATGCCGCGGGTTGGCGAACACCTGGTCCTTCGGCCCGATCTCGACGATGCGGCCCAGGTACATCACGGCAACCCGGTCCGCGACATGCTTCACCACGGCGAGGTCGTGCGCGATGAACAGGTAGGACAGCCCGAGCCGCGCCTGCAGATCCTTCAGCAGATTGACCACCTGCGCCTGGATCGAGACGTCAAGCGCGCTGACCGGCTCATCGCATACCACCAGCGCCGGCTCCACCGCGAGCGCCCGGGCGATGCCGATCCGCTGCCGCTGGCCGCCCGAGAACTCATGCGGATAGCGTCCGGCGTGATAGGGCGCCAGGCCCACCAAGCCGAGCAGCTGCTCGACCCGGGACCGCCGCGCCGCCGGGTCGCCGATGCCGTGCACGATCAGCGGCTCCTCCAGGGTCTCGGCCACCGTCATGCGCGGGTTGAGCGACGCGAATGGGTCCTGGAACACGATCTGCATCCGGCGCCGCAGCTTCCGCAGCGGATCGCCGCGCAGGTCGGTGATGTCGGTGCCTTCGAACCATACGCTTCCCGCCGTCGGCTCGATCAGGCGCAGCACCAGTCGTGCCGTGGTGCTCTTGCCGCAGCCGCTCTCCCCCACCAGGGCCAGCGTCTCGCCGCGGAACAGCTTGAACGACACGCCGTCCACCGCGCGGACGTTGCCCACCATGCGCGGCAGCAGCAGCCCGCGGCGCATGGGATAGTGCTTGGCCAGGTCCTCGACCTGCATCAGCGGGGCGTTCACGCGGCCAGCTCCTCGACGGGCGCCCGGATGCAGGCGGCTACGTGATGGGTGCCCAAGGCTCGCAACGCGGGATCGACCCGGGTGCACTCGTCGGCGGCGAATACGCAGCGGGGGTGGAACCGGCAGCCCGCCGGCAAAGCGAAGGGGGCGGGAACCGACCCCTCGATCGCCAACAGGCGGGACCGGGTTTCCTCGATCCGCGGGATGCTGCCCAGCAAGCCCAGCGTGTAGGGATGCTGCGGGTCGTCGAAGATCGCCGTGCCGCTGGCGCGCTCCACGACGCGGCCGGCATACATCACCGCGACCTCGTCCGCCATCTCGGCCACTACGCCAAGGTCGTGGGTGATCAGGATGATCGCCATGCCGGACTGCGCCTGCAGGTCGCGCAGCAGGTCGAGGATCTGCGCCTGCACCGTCACGTCCAGGGCCGTGGTGGGCTCGTCGGCGATCAGCAGGTCCGGATCGCAGGACAGCGCCATCGCGATCATCACCCGCTGCCGCATCCCGCCGCTCATCTGGTGCGGATACTCGTCGAACCGCCGTGCCGCCGCCGGGATGCGGACGCGGTCCAGTGCGGCCACGGCGCGCGTGCGCAGGTCCGCTTTGGAGGCGTGGCGGTCATGGGCGCGCATGGCCTCGGTAATCTGGTCGCCGACCGTGAAGACCGGATTAAGGCTGGTCATCGGCTCCTGGAAGATCATGCCGATGCGGTTGCCGCGTATGGCGCGCATGCCCTGGTTCGGTAGGGTAAGCAGGTCCTGGCCGTCGAACACCACGCGCCCAGCCGCAATCCGCCCCGGCGACGGCACCAGCCGCATCACCGACAGCGACAGCATGCTCTTGCCGCAGCCGCTTTCGCCCACGATGCCCAGGGTCTTGCCGCGCGCCACCGACAGGCTCACGCCGTCGACAGCCGGCACATCACCGCCCAAGCCGCGGAACACCGTGCGCAGACCCTCGATGGTCAGGAGATCAGGGGTCTGAAGATTGGAGGCCAGGGGATCGGCCGCTAGAAGATCGGCCACTCAGGAGCGGTAGTCGGGCCGGTCGTGCTCCACCAGGCGCAGGCAGCTTTCCCACATCATGTCGTAATGTTCGAGGCTGCCCTCGCGGTTGAACTGCTCCGCCGTGTGCAGGCGGACTGCCTCCGGCGGCGTAACCAGCTCGGTGCCGCCCGCGAGCGCCGCGACCTGCGCCTGGCAGGCGCGTTCCAGGTAGTAGATGTTGCTGAACGCTTCCGGGATGGTGCGGCCGGCGACCAGAAGCCCATGGTTTTGCAGGATCATGGCCCGGTGCTCGCCGAGGTCGGACACCAGCCGGTCCCGCTCGTCGAGGTCGAGCGCAATGCCTTCATAGCCATGATAGGCCAGATGCCCATAGAACTTCAGCGCGTGCTGGCTGATCGGCAGCAGGCCGTGCTTCTGCGCCGCGACCGCCATGCCGGCAGCGGTGTGGGTGTGGATCACGCAGGCGAGGTCGTGCCGGGCCATGTGGATGGCGGAGTGGATGCAGAACCCGGCCGCGTTCACCCGGCGCGACTGGTTGTCGTCGCCGACGATGTTGCCGTCATAGTCGATCTTCACCAAATCGGACGCGCGCATCTCGTGGAACAGCACGCCATACTGGTTGATCAGGAAGTGGTTCTCCGGCCCCGGCAGCCGTGCGCTAATGTGGGTGTAGATCAGGTCGGTCATCCGGTGGTGCGCGACCAGGCGATACAGCGCCGCCAGGTCGCAGCGAACCTTCCATTCCTCGGCAGAGACGCCGGCGAGTGACGCTGGGGTAGTGGCGACGTTCATGGAGCGCTCTCCTGCTTGATGCCCAATATTCGGCCCGGCGGCCCGGCTCGGTCAAGCGCACGGGCGATTAATATCCGCGCGCCGGGTCATACAGGTTGGCCGGCGCCTCGCCGCGCTCGTAAGCCGCGATCGCGTCGGCGACATACTGCGCCCGCGCCGGGCGGGACGCGAGCGAGGCGAGATGCGGCGTGACGATGATACCGGGATGCGACCAGGCCGGATGGCCTGGCGGCAGCGGCTCCGGCTCGAACACATCGAGCACCGCGCCGGCGAGGTGGCCGCTGTCGAGCGCCGCGATCACGTCGGGCAGGACCGCATGGCCGCCACGTCCGGCATTCACCACGCCTGCGCCCTGCGGCAGCTTCGCGATCGTCTCCGCACGTATGGCGCCGCGGGTTTCCGGCGTGTCCGGCAACAGGCAGACGAGGATGTCGGTACGGGCCAGGAAAGCGTCGCGCCCTGCGCCCCCGGCAAAATGCTCGATGCCAGGCAGCGACTTCGGCGAGCGTGACCAGCCCGCAACCTGGAACCCAAGGCCCCGCAGCATCTGCGCCGCGTGCGCGCCGAGGTTGCCCAGGCCCATGACGCCGACCCGCGTCTCCGGCGCCGTGCGCGGGCTATCGAAGCTGTCCCACCTGCCCAGCCTTTGGCCTGCGATGATCCGCGGCAGGCCGCGCAGCAGGGCCAGCGCGCCCAGGCAGACATACTCGCCCATCCGCTGCGCCGTTTCCTCTCCGCCCATGCGCACGATGCCGACGTGCCGGGGCCAGGCCGGGTCGCAGGTGATATGGTCCACCCCGGCGCCGCTGCTGAGGATCAGCCGCAGGTTCGGCATCGCCGCCAGGCGGCCGGGACCGGGGCTCCAAACGAAAGCGTAGTGAACCTGTTCCGGCCGTAGGTCCGCGTCATCCAGCCAGCGAACCTCCAGATGCGGCGCCACCCTGGCGAACTGCGCCCGCCAGTCGGCTACGGCGTCCTGGCCGCCCGAGTTCACCGCGAGGATCATTCGGGGCGGCTGTTTTAGTGGATCTCGCCAGCCTTCTGTACCGCGGCGCGGAGCTTGGCCGGGCTGAAATCGGGGCTGGCGCAGACGTCGAGGATGACCTTCTCCCGTCGCATCGAGAGCGCGATCGCATCCGGCAGCCTGCGCACCGCCTCGGCTGGGATCACGACCGCGCCGTGGAAGTCCGCATGGACGACATCGTCATGCCCGACGTTCATGCCAAAGATGTTCACCGGCTTGCCGAAATCGACCATGTGGACGTGGGCGTGGCTGGGGCCGATGCGGCCGCCAACGATCTGAAACCCCGGCGCCAGCATGTCGCAGTCGCGGAACGACCCATTGGTTACGCAGCCCAGCGCGCCGAGCGCCTTGTGCACCGTCGAATGCACCTCGCCCCACCACGCGCCATAGCCGGGCCGGTCGTCCAGGTCCTGCAGCACCACCACGGTCGGGAACGCCGCATCGGCGACGTAGTCATACCAATCGAGCCGGTTCGCAGCCGGGCCGCGCGGGGCCTCCTTCGCGCGGATCATGCCCACGCGGGCGACTCCGACCATGGGCGGCAGGCCGCGGTCGGCCGCGACCATCGGCTCCACGGTGAAGCCGATCGCCCGCCGCTCGGGCACGACGATCTCCAGGCCGTTACAGATCGTCGGCGTGTCCCACTGCTGCAGCGTCTTGAGATCGTCGAGCGTGTAGGGCGGTTCGGCCATTGCGAGTTCCTCCGGTTGCTGCGGCAGCATTGCGCGCACGGCCCCAATCCGCAAACCGTCGCGGCGAGTAGGGTGCGGGATCGATCACCGACGGTCGACCTCCGATGAGGTCGGCCACCAGGCGGCCCGTTACTGGTCCGGCTGCCAGGCCCACGTGGCCATGCCCGAACGCATGGAACACGTCTGCACAGCCGCTCGCGGCGCCAATTATCGGCAGGCCGTCCGGAGTGCTGGGCCGGTGCCCCATCCAGACCTTGACCCGGTTGGCCGGCAGGTCGCGCGGCAGGTTCGGGAATGTCCGCAACGCAAAGTCGCGCAGGATGGCCGCCCGCCGCCAATCCGGCGCGGCATCCAGGCCGGCCAGCTCGACCTGCCCGGCGATGCGCAATCCGCCGCGGGTCATCGTAACCGCCATCTTGCCGTCGCTGGGCATGACCGGGTGGCGCGGGCCGGTGCCGGGCGAAGCGATGACGGCGTGATAGCCACGCTCGGATTCAAGGCTCACCCGGTCTCCCGCTGCACGGGCGAGCACACGGGAACGTGCGCCCGCGGCGATCACTGCAGCATCGCACAGTATCTCGTCGTTCTGCGTCGTCACGGCCGCCAGCCGGCCGGCCTCAATACGAAACCCGGTCGCCCCCGCATGCACCCGTTCGGCGCCGAGCGAAGCGGCGTGGCCCACCAGCGCCGCCACATAGGCGCCAGGATCTGTGCAATTGCCGCCCGCCTGGACCAGCACGCCGAAGGTGTAACGCCGGTCGAGCTCCGGCTCCTGCTGGCGCAGCTCATCCTCATTCAGTTCGAGCCATTGCACGCCGTTGTCCCGGCGCAGCCGCCAAGCCAAAGCCTCCGCCTCGAAATCAGCGCGGCGCGGGAAGATGTAGAGCAGTCCCCGACGCTCGATCAGGTCTGCGACCCCGGCCTCCTCGGCCAAACGGCGATGCCGCTCGGGAGAGTCGGCCACCAGCGGGCGGAGTGCGCGGGCGATCGCCTCTACCTGCGCCACCGTTGAGCCAGCCTGCAAAAAGCGGGCGAGCCATGGTGCCAGTTGCGGCAGATAACGCCACCGGATCGCCAGTGGGCCCAGCGGGTCCGCCAGGAAACGCGGAATACGACGCCATAGGCCCGGCATTGTGGGCGGCACCACCGAACTTGGGCTGAGCCAGGCGCCATTGCCGTAGCTGGCAGCCTGCTCGCCGCCGGGCTCGCCGGGTTCAATGATCGTGACCCGGTGGCCATCCCGCATGAGTTCAATCGCTGCCGCAGCGCCCACGATGCCAGCGCCAATGACGGCAACGTGACGCGCCATCACAGGCCGGCAGTCAGCGCCGGACGATCGCCTTCTCCTGACCCCACTTCTCCGGGCAGCGGATGCGGAACGGGCCGTCGACGACATACTCGAATGACTTGCGTTTAGGATTTTCCAGCGAAGCGCGCCAAGACTGGATCGTACCGCCGTAATAAGCCTCTTCGGCGCGCGCGGCATGCAGGTAAACCCGGCCGCCGATTGCCTCCTCGGCCACCTCGTCAGTCACCGGCCAGGTGCCGGTCTCATACCGGGTCGGCTCAGGCCCGATACGCTTATTGCGCTGGCCTTGTTTACAAAGCAGATGCAGGTCAACGACCAACCGCCGGAACTCCCACCATAATATCGCCGGTGGACGCCTTGGATATCATGCTCCAAGACGTGCCGCCGGTCAGGCCGCCGCGACGGCCCGGCGCGCCATTACGCCGATCAAGTGGGCACGATACTCCGGACTGGCGTGGATGTCGCCATTCAAGCCGTCCGCCGGAGTTGTAATCCCCGTGATGGCGTCAGCAGAGAAGTTCGTCGAAAGCGCCTGTTCCATCGCCGTGTGGCGGAATACGCCGCTCTGTCCGGCGCCGGTAATCGCCACCCGCACGCCGGCGGCCGTTTTGGCCACGAACACGCCGACCGTGGCGTAGCGCGAGGCCGGGTTGCGGAACTTCTCATAGTTGCTCTTCTCGGCAACCGGGAACTCGATCGCCGTGATCAGCTCGCCCGGCTCCAGCGCCGTGGTGAACATGCCCTGGAAAAAGTCGTCCGCCGCGATGCTGCGATGGTCGGTATGGATCGTGGCGTTCAGCGCCAGAACGGCGGCAGGATAGCACGCGGAGGGGTCGTTGTTGGCGAGCGAGCCGCCCATGGTCCCGCGGTGCCGCACCTGGGTGTCGCCGATCAGCGACGCCATCTTGGCGAGGCCCGGCAACATCCGCTTCACATCCTCCGACGACTCGATCTGATGATGCGTCGTCATGGCACCGATCGTAATCGTCTTGTCGTCGGCCGCGATGCCCCGGAGTCCAAGGTCGTTCAGGTCGACGATGGTGGTCGGCTTGTTCAAGCGCTGCTTCAGCACCGGGATGAAGGTCTGGCCGCCGGCGAGCGCCTTGGCCTCGATATCAGCCCCCAACGCCTGCACGGCTGCGGGAATGGAGGACGGCTTGGTATAGGTGAAATCATACATGTTGCTGGTTCCTACTCGGCCGCCATGCGCGGCTGGTTGGCTTGGATAATCGACCAAATCTTCTGCGGCGTGGCCGGCATATCAAGGTGACGCACGCCATAATCGCGCAACGCGTCCACCACGGCGTTGATGACCGATGGCGGGCAGCCGATCGCACCCGTCTCGCCCACGCCCTTCGAGCCCAACGGGTTGTGGGTGCAAAGCGTGTTCTCGGTCGAGGTGATCATCTGCGGAAAGTCGAGCGCGCGTGGCATCTGGTAGTCCATGAACGACCCCGTCACCAGTTGCGCCTCGCTGTCATAGACCGCGTTCTCCATCAGCGCCTGGCCGATGCCCTGGGCTAGGCCGCCCTGCACCTGGCCCTCCACGATCATTGGGTTGACCACCCGGCCCACGTCGTCGACCGCGACCATGTTCACCACCTGGACGGTGCCGGTGTCGCGATCAATCTCGACCTCGCAGATGTGGCAGCCGCCGGGGAAGGTGAAGTTCTTCGGATCGTAGAACGCGGTCTCGTCGAGGCCGGGCTCCAGCTCCTCAATCGGGTAGTTGTGCGGCACGTAGGCGGCCAGGGAAATCTCCGCCAGCGCCTTGCTCTTGTCGGTGCCGGCGACCGAGAAGCGGCCGTCCTTGAACTCGATGTCCTCGACCGACGCCTCCATCAGGTGGGCGGCGATCTTCTTGCCCTTGGCGATGACCTTATCCATCGCCTTGACCATGGCGGACCCGCCGACCGCAAGGCTGCGGCTGCCGTAGGTGCCCATGCCGAACGGGATCTTGGCCGTATCACCGTGCACGACGTCCACGAGATCGACGGGCACGCCGAGCTGGTCGGACACGAGCTGCGCGAATGTCGTCTCGTGCCCCTGGCCGTGGCTGTGGGTGCCGGTGAACACCGTCACGCTCCCGGTCGGATGCACCCGGATGTTCGCGACCTCATACAGCCCGGCGCGCGCACCAAGCTGGCCCACGAGCTTGCTCGGCGCGATGCCGCAAGCCTCCACGTAGGTCGACATGCCGATGCCACGCAGCTTGCCGCGGGCGGCAGCGGCAGCCCGGCGCGTTGGGAAGCCGTCCCAGTCGGCCGCAGCCAGCGCCGTCTTCAGCGTCGCCTGGTAGTCCCCGCTGTCATACTGCAGCGCCACCGGCGTCTGATACGGGAAGGCGTCGCGCGGGATGAAGTTCAGCCGCCGGATGTCGACCCGGTCGAGCCCAGTGTCGTGCGCGATCACGTCAACGAGGCGCTCAAGCAGATACGCGGTCTCGGGCCGGCCAGCGCCGCGATAGGCGTCGACCGGCACGGTATGGGTGAACACCGCCTTTACCTCGCCGTAGATCGCCGGGGTGGTATAAACGCCGGCGAGCAGCGTAGCGCTCAGATAGGTCGGGATGGCGGGCGCGAAGGTCGAAAGGTAGGCGCCCATATTGGCGAGCGTGCTCACTTTCAGCGCCAGGAACTTGCCCTGGGCGTCCAGCGCCATGGCGGCCTTGCTGTAATGGTCGCGGCCGTGCGCGTCCGACATGAAGGCTTCGCTGCGGTCGCAGGTCCACTTCACCGGGCGATGCAGCTTGCCGGCGGCCCAGGTCACAATGGCCTCTTCGGCATAATGGTAGATCTTGGAACCGAAGCCGCCGCCGACGTCGGGCGCGACCACGCGCAGCTTATTTTCAGGGATATGCAGCACGAACGCGCCCATCAGGAGGCGGATGACATGCGGGTTCTGGCTGGTGGTATAGAGCGTGAAATCGCCTGACGAACGGTCGAACTCGCCGATCGCCGCGCGCGGCTCCATCGCGTTCGGCACCAGCCGATTATTGGTCAGTTCCAGCTCGACGACGTGCGCCGCCTTTGAAAAAGCCTGGTCGACGATCGCCTTGTCGCCGATGTGCCAATCGAAGCAGACGTTGCCGGGCACGTCGTCATGCACCAGCGGCGCACCCGGCGCGATTGCGTCGCGCACGCTGGCGATGCCCGCCAGGTCGTCATAATCGACGACCAGCAGCTCGGCGGCGTTCTTGGCCTCCTGCCGGCTGGCGGCGATCACCACCGCGACAGGGTCGCCGACATGGCGCACCTTGCCCGTCGCCAGCACCGGATGCGGCGGCTCCGCCATCGGCGAGCCGTCCTTGTTGTGCACCTGCCAGCCGCAGGGCACGCCGCCGACGCCGTCCGCCTGCATGTCGGCGCCGGTATAGACCGCAACGACGCCGGGCGCCGCCTTCGCCGCCGCCGTGTCGATGCCCAGCAGCCGCGCATGCGGACGATCGGCCCGGTGGATCACCGCATAAAGCTGGCCCGGTCGGTTGATGTCGTCGGTGTAGTTGGCGTTGCCGCTGAGGAAGCGGTGGTCTTCCTTGCGGCGCACCGACGCGCCAATGCCTTCAAAACCCATGCTCCACTCCCTGCGGCTCCGGCTTGATGCCGGTTAGTCTATTTGGCCGGCAGCGCAGCTACTCGGCGGCGAGCGGCAGCTGCTTGCCGTGCATGAGCGGCCAGGCCGCCGCGATCGCCTTGACGATATTGTGGTAGCCGGTGCAGCGGCAGAGATTGCCCTCCAGCCCGTGCCTGATCTGGTCCTCGCTCAGCCCCTCCGGATGCATCTGCACCAGGTCGATCGCACTCATCACCATGCCGGGCGTGCAGAAGCCGCATTGCAGCGCGTGGTGCTCGCGGAACATGGCCTGCATCGGATGCAGCGTGCCGTCAGCCTCGGCGATGCCCTCGATCGTCGTAACGTTGGCTCCATTCGCCTGGATTGCCAGCATGGTGCAGCTTTTGACCGACTCGCCGTCCAGGTGCACGACGCACGCGCCGCACTGGCTGGTGTCGCAGCCGACATGCGTGCCGGTCAGGCCCATGCCCTCCCGCAGCAATTCGACCAGCAATGTCCGGCCCTCGACCTCGGACGTGTGGCTGCGCCCGTTCACCGTCAGCGATACCTGCGGCATCGTGTTTCTCCCTATGTGCAGAACCTGCGCTGGGCCATTGGCCTACGCTCCAGACTTAGTGTGGCCGCCCCGACTGGCTAGGGTCAAGCCGGCCCCATCAAGTACTTTCCTCAGGCCGCCTGGGGCAACATTCGCAAAGCCGGCAGCTCGTCCAGGTGACACGCCGCTTTCTGCCCTGGGCTCATGTTCCGCAGCACCGGCTCCTCCGTCCGGCAGCGGTCGAACACATAAGGGCAGCGCGTGTGGAAGCGGCAGCCGCTGGGCGGATTGATCGGGCTCGGCACGTCGCCGGTCAGGATGATGCGGTCGCGCTTGGCCGTTGGATCCGGGACCGGCACGGCCGACAGCAGCGCCCGGGTATAGGGATGCCGCGGGTTGGCGAACAGCGTGGAGCGGTCGGCGATTTCGACGATCTTGCCGAGATACATGACCGCGACCCGGTGGGTCAGGTGCTCGACGATCGCGAGGTCATGGCTGATGAACAGCAAAGCCAGGCCCAACTCGTCCTGCAGGTCGGAGAGCAGGTTGACGATCTGCGCCTTGACCGAAACGTCGAGCGCGCTGACGGCCTCGTCGCAGATGATCAGGTCGGCGCCGGGGGCCAGGGCACGGGCGATGCCGATGCGCTGGCGCTGGCCGCCGCTGAACTCGTGCGGATAGCGGCGCATGGCGTCGCGCGGCAGGCGGACGGTGTCCATCAGCTTGGCAACGCGGTCATCGACCTCAGACGTGCCATTGGCCAAGCCGAAGTTGTGCAGCGGCTCCGCGATGATGTCCCGCACCCGCATGCGAGGATTGAGGCTGCTGAATGGGTCCTGGAACACTACCTGGATGCGCTGGCGCAGCGGGCGCAGCTGGCTTGCCGGGATGTTGTCGATGCGCGCCCCGTCCAGCCAGACCTCGCCGTCAGTCGGATCGATCAGGCGCAGGATCGTCTTGCCGACGGTGCTCTTGCCGCAGCCGCTTTCGCCGACCAGGGACAGGGTTTCGCCCTTCTCGATCGAGAAGGTCACGCCATCCACGGCATAGACCTGCCCGGTTACGCCGCCGAACACGCCGCCGCGAAGCGGGAAGTGCTTTTTAAGCGCCATCACCTCAAGTAGCGGCGCGCTCATGCCGCTAGTCCCTCAGGCATGGCGTATTCGGCGTAGTGGCAGGCGACGTAGTGCCCGGGCCGCTTGGCCTCGACCGCCGGGGCAACGGTGCGGCAAAGGTCGGTGGCGCTCAGGCAGCGCCCGGCGAAGGCGCAGCCGACGATGGGTTTGCGCAGGGACGGCACCAGGCCGGGGATCTCTGCCAGCTTGGAGCGGCCGCCGGTGGTGAGCGACGACCCAAGCCGCGGCACCGCGCCGAGCAGGCCGCGGGTGTATGGGTGCTGCGGGTTGGCGAAGATTTCGGTGGCCGTGGCCTCCTCGACCTTGCGGCCGGCATACATGACGACGACGCGCTGCGCCATCTCGGCCACCACGCCGAGGTCATGGGTGATCAGCATGATCGCCGAGCCGAGCCGGGTCTTGAGGTCGCGCATCAGGTCGAGGATCTGCGCCTGGATCGTCACGTCGAGCGCCGTCGTCGGCTCATCGGCGATCAGCAGCTTCGGATTGCACGCCAGCGCCATGGCGATCATCACACGCTGCCGCATCCCGCCCGAAAGCTGATGCGGATACTCCCGCACGCGGCGGCCCGGCGCCGGAATTCCCACAAGGGTCAGCATCTCGACCGCGCGCGCCTCCGCCTGGCTGGCGGACAGGCCCTGGTGCAGGCGCAGCGTCTCCCCGATCTGCCGGCCGATGCTCAGCACTGGGTTCAGGCTGGTCATCGGCTCCTGAAAGATCATGCTGATGTCGTTGCCGCGCAGCTTGCGCATGTCGGGCTCGGATAGTTTCAGCAAGTCACGGCCTTGGAAGCGGACGCTGCCGGCGATGCGGCCCGGCGGCTCCTGAATGAGGCGCAGCAGGCTCATGCTGGTGACGGACTTGCCGCAGCCGCTCTCGCCGACGATCGCCAGGGTTTCGCCGGCGTCGATGTGAAACGACAAGCCCTCGACGGCGCGGACCACACCGTCGAGCGTGCCGAAATGGGTCTGCAGGTTCTCGACCTGCAGGAGGGGCTCGCCACTCCGCGTGGGGGACAGCGCCGTCATCAGACCCGCTTCGCCATGCGGGGATCGAGCGCATCGCGCAGGCCGTCACCCAGCAGGTTCACCGCCAGCACCGTCAGCGACAGGAACACGGCCGGAAAGAACACGATGTAGGGTTTCACCTGCCAAAGCGCCCTCCCCTCGGCCATGATGTTGCCCCAGGACGGGATTATCGGCGGCGTCCCGGCGCCGATGAACGACAGGATCGCCTCGGTGATCATCGCGGACGCGCAGATATAGGTCGCCTGCACCGTGATCGGCGCCAGGGTATTCGGCACGATGTGGCGCCAGATGATCATCGGCACCCGCGTGCCGGAGGCGACGGCCGCCTCGACATAGGGCTGCTCGCGCAATGAGAGCACGACGCCGCGGACCAGGCGCGACACGCGGGGGATCTCGGCGATGGTGATGGCGGTGATCACGTTGCCCACGCTGCCGCGGGTGAGCGCCATCAGCGCGATGGCCAGCAGGATCGGCGGAATGGACATCAGCCCGTCCATCACCCGCATGATGACGCTGTCGGCCCAGCGCACGAAGCCGGAGACCAGCCCGATCGCCATGCCGATCACCGACGCGAGTGCGGCGACCGAAAAGCCGACGACGAGCGATACCCGCGCGCCATACAGCACGCGAGAATACACGTCGCGGCCCAGCATGTCGGTGCCGAACCAATAAAGCATCGACGGCTCCCGCGTGCGCTTGGCCGGCGCCAGCGCGGTCGGGTCGGCGGTCCACAGCAGCGGCGCGGCTACGGCCACGAACACCACGAGCGCCAGCAGCAGCCCGCCGGCGAAGATGGTCGGATGGCGTCGGATGAAGGTGCGAACCCGGCCACGCGGCTTAACCGCCGGCAGCACGTCCGGCATGGCGGCGGCGGGCGTGACATGCGCCGCCGAAGCGGTGGCGATGGGTGCATCAGGCAGTACGGCTGCGCTCAATACCGTATCCTCGGGTCGAAGGCGGTGTACAACAGGTCGACGCCCAAGTTAACCAGGACATAGACGAAACTGAACAGCAGCACGACGCCCTGGATGACCGGGTAGTCGCGCCGCAAGATGGCGTCCACCACCAGGCGGCCCAGCCCAGGGATCGCGAACACGCTTTCGGTGACCACCGCGCCGCCGATCAGCAAAGCGACGCCGATGCCGATCACCGTCACGATCGGCACGGCGGCGTTCTTCAGCGCATGCAGGAACAGGATGGTGCGGCTGCCGACGCCCTTGGCCTTGGCGGTGCGTATGTAGTCCTGGCTCAGCACCTCGAGCATCGTCGCGCGGGTAATCCGGGCGATGAGCGCAATATAAACGCCACCCAGCGCCACCGCGGGCAGCACCAGGTTGTTGAGCCAAGGGCCGAAGCCCCGGGCGATCGGCGTGTAGCCCTGCACCGGGAACCAGTCGAGCTGCAGCGCGAATACATAAGCCAGGATATAGCCCACCACGAACACCGGCACCGAAAAGCCGAACACCGCGAAGATCATGATCAGGCGGTCTATCCAGGTGCCCTGGTTCCACGCCGCCAGCACACCCATTGGAACAGCAATGCTGATCGACAGGATCAGCGTCAGGATCATGAGCGACACCGTCGGCTCCAGCCGCTGCTGGATCATCCGGGTCACCGGCAGGTTGGTGAAGATGGAGACGCCGAGGTCGCCGCGCACCACGTGCCAGAGCCACTCGCCGAAGCGGATCAGGAACGGCCGGTCGAGACCCAGCCCGGCGCGTATGCGCTCCACGTCGGCCGGCGTGGCCTGATCGCCGGCGATGATCGCGGCCGGGTCGCCCGGCGCGATATACAGCAGGCTGAACACGAACAGCGCCACGATCGCCATCACCGGGATCGTGGACAGCACCCGCCGGGCGAGGTAGCCGAGCATCAGGTTTTCTGGACGCCCCAGAATACCGGGAACGGCGCCTTGACGACGCCGCTGACGTTCTTGCGCCAGGCCTGGTAGCCCAGGAAGAAGCCGGTCGGGATGTAGGTCACGAACTCCATCGCCGTCTTGTTGAGGTCGGCGACCGCGGCCTTCTCTGCGGCGGCGTCGGGCGCGTCGTACCAGGTCGCTATGCCGGCCTGGATCGCATCCGACTTCGGCCAGCCGAACCACGCCTTGTCGCCGCCGGCGTCGAACGCCGTGTAGGGCGCCGGGTTGATGCAGTCCGCACCCGCGTGCCAGGTATGGAAGATGTGCCAGCCGCCCTGCGACGGCGGGTCCTTCTTGGCCCGGCGGGCGCCCACCGTGCCCCAGTCGAGCGCTTGGTAGTCCACCTTCATGCCGATTTTCTGCAGCAGGTCGGCGGTAACGTCGCCCTGCGCCTTGGTGATCTGCACGTCGGTCGCGACGCACAGCACGATCGTCTCGCCCTTGTAGCCGGCCTCGGCCAGCAGCTTCTTGGCCTCGTCATAGCGGCGCGGACCCGTCAGGATCTCGCCGCCAGCATCGCTGTATGACGGCGTGCCCGGCGTGAAATAGCTCGGCAGCGGCTTCCACAGCTCGTCGTCATTGCCGACGACGGCGCGCATATAGTCTTCCTGATCCAGCGCCATCATCACCGCACGGCGCACCCGCACGTCGTTGAACGGCGGATGCAGGTGGTTGATGCGGAACGAGCCGATGTTGCCCAGCGGGTCCGCAATGTCGACGGTGATGTTGCGATTGCGCTTCAGCAGCGGCACTAGGTCCGGGACCGGGTTCTCCCACCAATCGATCTCGCCGTTCTGCAGCGCCGCCGCCTTGGTCGCGTCGTCGGGCAAGATCAGCCATTCGATGCGGTCGAACATCATGCGCTTGCCGCCGGACAGCCACTCCGCCGCCTCCTGGCGCGGCTCATAGCCGGCGAACTTCTCGAACACCGCCATCGAGCCCGGCACCCATTCGTCACGCTTGAACGCCATCGGGCCGGAGCCGACGTACTCCGTAATGAGCTGGAACGGGTCGGTCTTGGCGATGCGCTCCGGCATGATCTCGGCGACCGGTGCATTGCTTTTGCCCAGCGCGAACAGCATCTTCGGGAACGGCTTGTTCAGGCGGAAACGCACGGTGCGGTCGTCGAGCGCCTCCAGCGCATCCAACGAGGCCTTGATCCGCTGGCCCATTGTGTCCCGCACCATCCAGCGGTTCAGGCTGGCGACGACGTCCTTGGACAGCACCGGCTCGCCGTCATGGAATTTCAGGCCCGGCCGCAGCCGGATGGTCCAGGTCTTATTGTTGTCCGTCGCCTCATACGCCTCGGCCATCTGCGGCTTCGGCACCAGCTTGCTATCGACGCCGAACAGCGTGTCCCAGATCAGCAGGCTGGCGTTGCGGACGACATACTGCGTGCCGGCGATCGCATCGAGGCTCGAAAGGTTGGCCTGCGGCACGAAGCGCAGCACGCGCGCGCTCTGGGCACGGGACAGGCGGGGCATGGCCAGGCTGCTTACGGCGGCGGCAGTTCCGGCGGCGAGCAAATCACGACGCTTCATGCGGACCCTTATGTCTGATCGTTTATAATATACTCCGTCCACGTGAGAACCCGAAAATCGGCTAGCGAGTCGATCCTGATACAAGCGGCGTTTCGGAGATGCGAAGTTTTCGGGTTCTCACGTGTACAGAGTATAGTGTGTAGCAAGCCTTGGGCCAAGCCTAGCATCAAGCGCGCTTCACGTTCCAGAACAGCGCAAACCCGTTCAGCACGTCCTGAAGGTCACTGCGATAGGCGGTTGGCTGAAGATATTGACCCATCGGGATATAGGGCAGGCTTTGCAACGCCTCGTGCTGAATTTCAGCGCAGATGGCGGCCTGCTTCGGCACGTCCGGCGCGTCGAACCAGTCGTTGCGCAGCTGCTCGATCTTCGGATCGGTCGGCCAGCCGAACCAGGCCTGGTCGCCATTGGTGCGCAGCGACAGGTGCCCCGACGGGTTCAGGTGGTCGGTGCCGGCCCAGGCGGTGCAGAACGCGCTCCAGCCGCCGGCGTCCACCGGGTCCTTCTTCGCGCGCCGGGTCACGACGCTGCCCCAATCGGTCGCCTGATAGTCGACGTTCATCCCCGCCCGCTGCAGCATGTCGGCGATCACGTCCGCCATCGCCTTGAGCACCGGAAAGTCGGTCGCGGCCAGCAGCACCACGCGCTCATTGTTGTAGCCGGCCGCCTTCAGGTCGCGCTTCACCTTGTCCATGTCGCGCGGCCCGGCGAGCACCTCCAGGCCGACGTCGCTGGCCATCGGCGTGTCGGGACAGAAGAAGCCGACGCCGGTCCGCGACATTTTGCTGTCGGTGCCGACGACCGCGGTCACGACGTCTTCCTGGCTCATCGCGCCCAGCAGCGCCCGGCGTATGGCCGGGTTGTTGAACGGCGGCTGCAGGTGGTTCATGCGCAGGATGGCAATCTGGCCCGACGGCTCCTGCACGACGACCTTTACCCCGCGGCTGCGGGCGAGCAAGCCCATCAGGTCGGCGGTCGCGTAGTCCCACCAGTCCTGCTCGTTGTTGATCAGCGCCTGCGCCGCCGTCGTGGGATCGGGGATCGTGGTCCACTCGACCCGGTCGAAATGCACGACCTTTGGACCTGACGTCCAGTCGGTGCGGCCAGACTCGCGCGGCTTGTAGCCGGCGAATTTCTCATAAACGACGCGGGCGCCGGGCACCCGCTCGTCGGCCTTGAAGCGGAACGGGCCGCTGCCGATCATCTCCGTCACCTGGGCGAACGGATCGGTCTTGGCGATGCGCTCCGGCATGATCGCCGGCATATACAGCGGCGTCTTGGCCAGCGCCGCCGGCAGCAGCGCGAACGGCTTCTTCAGCCGGAACACGAACGTGCGGTCATCCTTCGCCACGAGCTCGTCGGTCGCCGCCATCAGAGCGCCGCCGAACGCGTCCCGCTTGCCCCAGCGCTGGAGGCTGGCGACGCAATCCCTGGCGCGCACCGGCTCGTTGTCGTGGAACATCAGGCCCGGCCGGAGCGTGAGCGTCCAGGTCTTGCCGTCGTCCCCGGTCGTGAAGCCCTCGAGCATCTGCGGCGACGGCCGATACTCGCTGTCCTGGCCGAACAGCGTGTCATAGACCATGAAGGCGTGGTTGCGCGTGACGTAGGCCGTGGTCCACATCGGATCGAGCACGGTCAGGTCGGCCTGCGGGATAAAGCGGAGGACCCGGCCATTGCCCGAGCTGCCCTGGGCGCGCCCGATCGCCGGCGCCGCCAGGCCTGCGGCCGATGCAGCCAGGAATGTCCGACGCCTCATCGCTGTATCTCCAAGCGGTTCAGGCAGAACAAATCACGCCGTCAAGCGATACGCCAGCGTCGCGGCGACGCGCCGGATGGCATTCGATGCAGAAACCGGCTAAATCGCCGCGATGCATCTCGCAACCAACGTCGTTTCACGTCTTTGCGCCCGGGTGACGCCTGACAAGTTGCTGGTCCTGCAGCAATTTGCCCGCTTCGGCACCGTCGGGGCCGCGGGCGCCGTCGTCGACATCGCGACGGTGTATGCCACCATGGCGACACTTGGATTGTATGCCGCGGGTTTGGCGGCCTATTTTGCGGCGGTCACGACCACATGGGCGCTGAACCGGGCCTGGACCTTCGCCGGCCGCGGCGGCGGGCTCGTGCGGCAATGGATGCTGTTCGTCGCGGCCAACGGCGTGGGTTTTGTGCTTAACCGCGGAACCTTCACCCTGCTGGTTCTCCTGGTCCCAGTCTGCGCGCGGCATCCCGTCATTGCGATCCTCGCTGGCGTGGGCGCCGGAATGTTCGCCAACTTCAACCTGTCCCGCACGGTCGTATTTCGCCCGCAGGTCGGCGCCCGAGACGGCGAAGCGCTCCCCTGCCCTGGCGCCGGAGTAGCGCCGCGTGTCGGCCCGCGTTGCCGTGCTGATCCCGTGCTACAACGAAGCGGCCGCGATTAAGGCCGTCGTGCAGGATTTCCGGGCGGAGCTGCCGGGCGCAACCGTCTATGTTTACGACAATAATTCGCACGACGGCACGGCTGCCGCTGCACGGGAAGCGGGCGCGGTCGTTCGGACCGAGCGGCTGCAGGGCAAGGGCCACGTAATCCGCCGAATGTTCGCCGATATCGAGGCCGACGCCTACGTCCTCGTGGACGGTGACGACACCTATAGCGCCGCCTCCAGCCCGGCCATGGTGCGCCTGCTGCTCGACGACGGGCTCGACATGGTGAACGGCACCCGGATTTCTGAGGTTCAGGCGGCCTATCGACGCGGTCACCGCTTCGGCAATGCGGCGCTGACCGGCCTCGTGGCATGGGTGTTCGGCGGCGGCGTCTCGGACATGCTGTCCGGCTACCGCGTGTTCTCCCGCCGCTTCGTCAAATCGTTCCCCGCCCTATCCGGCGGGTTCGAGACCGAAACGGAGTTCACCGTCCACGCGCTGGAGCTCCGCATGCCGGTCGGCGAGGTGCTGACGCCATACAAGGAGCGCCCGGTGGGCTCCGCGTCCAAGCTGCACACCGTCCGCGACGGGCTGCGTATCCTGCGCGCAATCTTCATCCTGGTTAAGGAGGAGCGGCCGCTGCAGTTCTTCAGCAGCGCCGCCGTAGTGCAGATGGCCCTGGCGTTCGGCCTCGCGGCGCCGGTCTTTGCGGACTTTATCCGCACCGGGCTTGTGCCGCGCCTGCCCACCGCGGTGCTGTCGACGGGTATCGTGCTGCTGGCCTGCCTGTCGCTGACCTGCGGCTTCATCCTCGATTCCGTGACGCGCGGCCGCAAGGAGTTCAAGCGGCTGTCTTACCTCTCGATCCCAGCCTACCGTGCGTCCAGCCAACAGCATCAAGAGGCCGGTCATCGCGTCGGTGTGCGATCGCCGTAGCCGTCCGGATGGGCCTGCCGCCAAGCGGCGGCGCTGGCCACGATGGTGTCGAGCTCGGCAAAACGCGGCGTCCAGCTGGCCTCGCTCTGGATCAGCGCGGACGACGCGACCAACACGGCTGGGTCGCCGGCCCGGCGGTCGCCGAACTGCACGGGAACCGGGCGGCCCAGCACCCGCTCCACCGAAGCGATCACGTCGCGCACGGAATGCCCGCTGCCATTGCCGAGATTGTAGGTGACGCTGCGGCGGTCGAGCTGCGTGAGCGCACACAGGTGCGCCTCGCCTAGGTCGGTCACGTGCACATAGTCGCGGACGCAGGTGCCGTCCGCGGTCGGATAGTCGGTGCCGAATACCGTGAGCGCGCCGCGCCGGCCCAGCGCCGCGTCGATCACCAAGGGTATAAGGTGGGTTTCGGGGTCATGGTCCTCGCCGAGGACGCCGTTCGGGTCGGCGCCAGCCGCATTGAAATAGCGTAGGCAGGCGCTGCGCAGGCCGTGCACTTGGTCGGCCCAGCGCAGGGTGCGCTCGATCATCAGCTTGCTCTCGCCATAGGGCGAGGACGGATCGATGCGGGCCGCCTCGTCGATCGGCACGCGCTCCGGCTCGCCAAATAGGTTGGCGGTGGAAGATAGAATGAACTTTCGCACGCCATGCCGGATGCAGGCATCGATCAGGTGCATGCCGCCCGCGGCGTTCTCAATCATGTAACGGAGCGGCTCACGCATGCTCTCTCCGACCAAGGAGAGCGCCGCGAAGTGGAACACGGCGGTCCAGGGACCCTCGGCCAGCACGGCGTCGACCGCCTGAATGTTGGAAACGTCGGCCTCAACCAGGCGCACGCCGTGCGGAATGGCGGCGCGATGGCCCTGGCGCATGCTGTCGATGACTACTACGTCGGCGCCGCGCTCCACCAGCAGCGCGACAAGGTGGCTGCCGACGTAGCCGGCGCCGCCAGTGACGAGGAAGCGGTCTTGCATTGCTTGATCCTAGTTGATGCCGTTTGCGCCGAGCCTCAGCCTATCGCAACGCGGTGCGGAAGGTTGCACCATCGTACCGCGGCTTCGCCACTCGACCGAGAATGGCCACTGAACTACGCTGGCCATGACTTGAGGAGGCGACTTGAGGAGGCGGGCCGTGGCCGGCTACATGCGTGTAACATGTGAAGCGATGGCGTTCCATTGCGCGTCTTAGTCCTGGTGTTTGCCCTACAGCTCGTAGCGGTCATCGTTGCGGTTGCGCAACCGGCATCACGACCCGCATCACGAATCGTAAGCGGACCAGGCGGAGGCTGCATCGCGGGGGCGGTCGAACTGCCGACGGACGGCCTGGGCTATCAGGCCATCCGAGCTAACCAAAGCTGGTTTTGGGGGCACCCGGACACGATTGCGGCGCTGCAGACGCTGGGCATCCGCGCGCAGGCGGCCGGGCTGCCCACGCTGTATATGAACGACATCTCCCGTCCGCACGGCGGCCCCATGGCCGGGATCCATGCCAGCCACCAGGTCGGCCTCGACGCGGATGTCTGGCTCGACGTGCTGCCGAAGCCGGCGCTGAGCCTCGCCGCCCGTGACAAGGTCGAGGTCGCAAGCCTCGTTGCACCCGATAACCGCGGCGTTGACCCGGCCCGCTGGAAACCCGGGCACGTCACCCTGCTGCGCTTGGCGGCCGGCCTGCCAGGGGTCGACCGCATCCTGGTGAACCCGGCCATCAAACAGCAGCTTTGCCAGACGCCCATGGCGGACCGCAGTTGGCTGCGGCTGGTTCGGCCCTGGTATGGACACGCCGCGCACATGCACATCCACTTCCGCTGCCCGGCCAACCAGCCGGAGTGCCGTGACCAAGCACCGCCGCCGCCCGGCGACGGCTGCGACGCGAGCCTCGCGTGGTGGTTCGAGCAGCTCGACGCGCCGCCTAAACCGGCCGCCCCCCCTCGTCCGCCGCTACCGCTGCCCGCTGCCTGCACCGCGATCCTAGCCGGCCAGCCTTGACGCGGGTTCGCCTGGGCGTCGCCGCCGCCGGGCTGTGCACGTTCATCAACCTATATCCGACCCAGGCCCTGCTGCCGACCTTGGCGGAGCAGTTCGGCGCCAGCCTGTCGCATACCGGGCTTACCGTCACCGCCCCATTGATCGCCGTCGCCCTCGTGGCGCCATTTGTCGGCGGCGTCTCGGACGCGCTCGGCCGTCGGCGGCTGATCCTCGGCGCCAGCGTCCTGCTCGTGCTGCCGACGCTGCTCGCGGCCTCGGCGCCGTCGCTCGATTGGCTGATCCTATGGCGCTTCCTGCAAGGGCTGCTGCTGCCGTTCATCTTCGCCGTCACCGTCGCCTATATCGCCGAGGAATACCCCGGCCCGGACGCGGTGCGGGTCACCGGCGTGTATGCGCTCGGCACCATCTTCGGCGGCTTCGGCGGAAGGTTCGTCGCCGGCTGGGCGGCCGAGCTTGCCGATTGGCGCGCCGCCTTCGTGATCCTAGCGCTGCTGACCGGCCTGTGCGCGGGAGTGACCGCATGGACCCTGCCGCCCGAGCAGCGCTTTCGCCCGGTGCGCGGCTGGGCCGGCCAGCTGGCCGGGTTCGCGGACCAGTTCGGTAATCCGCAGGTGATGGCGACCTGCGCCGTGGGCTTTGCGGTGCTGTTCTCGATGGTAGCGACCTTCACCTATGCCAACTTCTACCTGGGCGCACCGCCGTTCAGCCTGGGTCCGGCGCAGCTCGGCTCGGTGTTCGTCATCTACCTACTGGGCGTTGTAGCCACCCCGGTGGCGACCCGGCTGGCTTTGCAGTTCGGGCGCCGCCGCACGGTGCTGCTGGCGGCCGTGGCCGGCTCAGGCGGGATGCTGCTGACCCTGGTGCCGTGGCTGCCGGCCATCCTGACCGGGCTGGCGTTCCTGGCGGCGGCAGTCTTTACCGAACAGGTGCTCTCGGTCGGCTATGTCGCCGCGGCGGCCCGGCGGTCCCGGTCCACGGCAGTCGGACTCTACGTCACCTGCTACTACATCGGCGGCAGCCTGGGCGGCATCCTGCCCGCCAGCATCTGGCGTCACCTCGGATGGCCCGGCTGCGTGGCGCTCGTGCTCGCGGTGCAGGTCGCCGCTATGCTGGTGACGCAGTCCGTTTGGCCGCGCCATGCGGGTTTACCTTCGGCCACAGGCTCCCAACTCTAGCCTATAGCAGCAGCGGAACGTGCCAACATGAACGTGTATGTCGACCCGTCCTTCGAGAAGTTCGCCATCGGCCAGCCGGTCTCGCGCAAGGAGGACCCAGTGCTGCTGCGCGGCGAGGGACGTTACAGCGACGACCTCAGCCTGCCGGGGCAGCTTCATGCGGTGATGGTGCGCAGTCGCTACGCGCATGGCCATCTGCGTGCGGTGGACGTGGCCGAGGCTCGCACGATGCCCGGCGTGCTGGATATTTATACCGCGGCCGACCTCCGCGACGGGGGCATCGGCCTGATGCCGGCCTCGAAGGGCAAGAACCATGACGGCTCGGCGACGCCGCGGCCGCCGCAGACCGCGCTGGCAGAGGCGAAGGTGCGCTATGTCGGCGACCCCGTCGCGCTGGTTGTGGCGGAAACGGCAAAGCAGGCGCGGGACGCCGCCGAGGCGGTGCTGCTGGATATCGAGCCGCTTCCCGTCGTGACCAATGCCCGCGCGGCGGCCGAGCCCGGCGCACCGCTGCTGCACGACGACGCGCCGGGCAACCTGGCGATGTCCTACCACCACGGCGACCGGGCCGCGGTGGCCGCCGCTTTCGCCGCCGCCGCCCACGTCACGCGCTTGCGGATCAGCAACAGCCGGATCGTGGTCAGCGCGATGGAGCCGCGGTCGGCGATCGCCGACTATGACGAGGCGACCGGCCGCTACACGCTGCGGGTCGGCTGCCAAGGCGTGTTCGGCCTGCGCGCTGCGCTGAAGGATGTGCTGGGCGTGCCGCTGGAGCAGATCCGCGTGCTGACCGGCAACGTCGGCGGCTCATTTGGGATGAAGGCGTCGGTGTATCCGGAGTATCCGGTCCTGCTGCACGCAGCCCGCGCGCTCGGCCGCCCGGTGAAGTGGACCGACGAGAGGTCTGAGAGCTTCCTGTCTGACAGCCACGGGCGGGACCATGAGGTCGACGCGGCGCTGGCGCTGGACGCCGAGGGGCACTTCCTCGCCATCCGCGTCGAGGGCTATGGCAACCTAGGCGCTTATTTGAGCAACGCGACGACCATACCGCCGACCGTCAACACCATGAAGAACATGGTGGGCGTGTATGCGACCCCGCTGATCGAGGCATCGGCGCGCTGCGTGTTCACCAACACGACGCCGGTCGGCCCGTATCGCGGCGCCGGGCGGCCGGAAGGCAACTACTATATGGAGCGGCTGGTGGACGCCGCCGCTGCCGAGATGGGCATAGATCGGGTGGAGCTGCGGCGCCGCAACCATATCCAGCCGGGCCAGATGCCTTACAACGCGCCGTCCGGCATGGCCTATGACAGCGGCGACTTCCCGGCGATTCTCGATAAGGCACTAGCCTTGGCGGACTGGGACGGCTTCGCGGCACGGCGGTCCGAGAGCCGCCGCCGGGGCAAGCTGCGCGGGCGCGGCGTCGGCCAGTACTTGGAGGTGACCGCGCCGCCGTCGCAGGAGATGGGCGGTATCCGCTTCGAGACGGACGGGACGGTGACGATCATCACGGGGACGCTGGACTACGGCCAGGGTCACGCGACGCCGTTTGCCCAGGTGCTGTGCGACCGGCTGGGCATTCCGTTCGACCGCGTCCGGCTGCTGCAGGGCGACAGCGACGAGCTGATCGCCGGCGGCGGCACCGGCGGGTCGAAAAGCATGATGGCGAGCGGGGCTGCGATCGTGGAAGCCAGCGCGATCTGCATCGAGCAGGGCCGCAAAATCGCGGCGCATGCGCTGGAAGCTGCGGCGGACGACATCGAGTTCGAGCGCGGCCGGTTCGTCATCGTCGGGACCGACCGCGGCATTGGGATCATGGATTTGGCAGAGCAGCTGCGCGGCGGCATGGCGCTGCCGCCGGACCTGCCGCAGACGCTCGACGTGCAGCATATCCACGAGGCGGCCCCGTCGGCGTTCCCAAACGGCTGTCACGTCACCGAGGTCGAGGTCGATCCGGAGACGGGCATCACCGAGGTCGTGCGCTACAACATGGTCAACGACTTCGGCGTGCTGATCAACCCGATGCTGGTCGAGGGCCAGGCGCATGGCGGGATCGTGCAGGGCATCGGCCAGGCGCTGATGGAGGCGACGGCGTATGACGAGGATGGGCAATTGATGACGGGATCGTTCATGGACTACGCCCTGCCCCACGCCAGCGACGCGCCGCAGTTCGCGTTCCAGAGCCACCCGGTCCCGGCCCGCACCAACGTGTTGGGCGTCAAGGGCTGCGGCGAGGCGGGCTGCGCCGGTGCGCTGCCTGCGGTGATGAACGCGCTGGTGGACGCGCTGGCCGAGGTCGGCGTGCGTCACATCGACATGCCTGCGACTCCGCAGCGGGTCTGGGCGGCGATCCAGGCCGGCGGGGGTGCATCATATGGCGCTTAGCAGCCTGAAGAAGGCGCTTTGACATAGGCCGGAGATATGGCAATCAGGCGTGGCACCCTGCACTGGCGCGACGAATTTAGCCATGCGTCAGCGGGTAAGTTTGGACGATTGATGGAAACTCGTCCTGACGTTGTGTGGTCAGCTAGCTTTTTAGAAACCTGATTGACCTTCAGCTAGGCTTAAAAGATGCTCGACTCGCTTCGCACCGCTGGTTTCCAAATTGAATTTCATTCGCACGCTGAGGCGATCCTAAGCGTAGACTTTGCCGAGGTGGCTGATCAGCTCGGGACCATTCTTGCGACAGCGACCATACCGATAGAGGAGATCATCGGCTCTGGTGGCGGTGAAACCAAAGGGACTCAGCGGCTCAGACGAGCATTGCATGATCACGGATGGCGTAAGCACAAATTCGAAGTTCAAAGAACAATCGACGGCATTGCGCGAGAGTCGATCTCCCATGAGGTTGACCATATCGCGCGATTTCCGGCAGGGGTAGTCGCATTAGAGATCGAATGGAACAACAAAGATCCATTCTTCGACCGCGATTTAGAGAATTACAAACGTCTGCATGCTGATGGTGCAATCTCAATTGGCGTTCTAATAACGCGCGGTATTTCCCTTCAAGATGAAATGCGCTCAATGGTTCTAAGATTTGCCATGGAAAAAAGAATAAACGGAAAATCTGACTTGGAACGTATTGGCCTGAGTCCCACCCGACGGCAACTTGCGGAATATGCTCGTCGGACCCGCGGTGAAACGACGTTTTCACAAGCATGGGCTGCAGCATTCGTTCAGGATAAATTCGGTGCCGCCACAACGCACTGGCGCAAGTTGGAGGACCGCGTCAACCGCGGAGTAGGAAATCCTTGCCCGCTGCTTTTGATCGGCTTGCCTGCAAACCTAGTCACGTTTGGCGAGCCGGAAGCTGTAGTCGAACGCCTGATCGAAGACGGAGATACTTCAATCGAACAAACCTGGCACGTCCCGATCAGCGCGCGAATGATTGGCGTAGGTCTTCCAGGTTGGCTCGTAATTCGCGTCAGCTTGATTGCCCCATACGACCCAGCCAGGGCGCGCACCCCGTGCGAACAACTCGATCCGTGGTGCAGGACTACAACGCTCAACAATGTCGTATAGCTCGTCTGGTTTGCGTGAATGTTCGCGCTTACGAGTTCCAAGATAATTGACCTGGGTTCGGCCTGGCTGCAGCGTTCTCGCGTTTTTCCCCCGCACGCCGAATAGCACCAGTTCGATTACATTACGAAAATAGAAGCCGACTCCCCGTCCGTCGCTGCCGCCATCCTTGCGGCGCTTGTGCCAGACGATGTTGGATTTGTAATTGAATCCCCATGCTTTCATCACCTGCAAGCCTTCCGGAAGCAGGGCGTTAGGGACCCAGAGGTAAAGATGGGCGGTGGCCGCGCTAATTTCGACTACAGGAAGCGCGGCGATTGTAGCCAAATCCATCGTGCCGTAACGGCTCAGGCGCTTGTGCTCCGGCGCCATCTTCCCAGTACGGTTAACGAACTGCCAAGGTGGGTCGGCAAGAATGCACGCAAACTGCTGGGAGCCAACTGCGGCGCGCATGTCCGCAGCGGGATTGGCATCACTTTGAACGATCATCGCGAAACGTCAGCCACTTGCGGAATCTGCCCAGTCGCGAGACCGATCGTCAGCTTGTAAGAGTGGATGGGGTCGCGTGAGCAGGGGATGCGCTTCATTACCATGCGACTAGACTACACTACTGTGTGGATCGGTGGAGTGGGTTTCGGTTTGGACATCATTCAATGGGCTTCAAACCTACTCATTTCGAGCCATCCCGTCCCAATAGGCGGCTGAGCTATGGCCCCCGTCGCCCGGTTCGAGCTGATTCTGCTGCTGCTGGCTGTCGTGATTGGCCTCGAATTGGCCGCGCGTCGCCTGCGCATGCCGCCGGCAGCGGCGCTGATCCTGGGTGGGATCGCACTGGCGTTGATCCCGCGCATGCCGGACATCGAGCTCGACCCGGACCTGGCCTTGGTGCTGTTCCTGCCGCCGCTGCTGATGGGCAGCGCTTTCTTCACCTCGTGGCGGGACTTCCGCGCCAACCTGCGCATTATCCTGCAGCTCGCCGTCGGCGCTGTGGCGTTCACGACGGCGGTCGTGGGCGTCGTGACGCACTGGGTCATGCCCTCGCTGCCCTGGGCGGCCTGCTTCGTGCTTGGCGCCATCATCTCGCCGCCGGACGCCGTGGCGGCGAAAGCGGTGCTGGCCCGGGTGTCGCTGCCGCAGCGTGTCGTCGTGCTGCTGGAGGGCGAGAGCCTGGTGAACGACGCCACCGGGCTCGTGCTGTTCCGTTTCGCGGTGGCGGCGGCGCTCACCGGCGCGTTCGACGCGGGCCAGGCGGCGCTATCGTTCGGCGTGCTGGCGGTGGGCGGCACAGCGGCGGGCGTCGCATTCGGCTACGCGGCGACGTTCCTGCTGGCCCGGCTGCGGGAGCCGCGGTTGGAGATCGTCGGCAGCCTGCTCGCGGCCTGGGCCTCGTATATCTTCGGTGAAGCCATCCACGTATCCGGAGTGCTGGCGACCGTGGCCTGCGGTTTGGTGATGGGCTGGCGGCAGCACACGACGCTGAGCGCAACGACACGCATCCAGGCGCGGGCCGTATGGGAGGTGGTCGAGTTCGTGCTCGAGTCGCTGATCTTCATCCTGATCGGGCTGTCGCTTCGTGGCGTGCTGTCCCGACTGGACGGCAGCGGGAATACCATCTTTGGGTTGCTGCCGGCGGCCATCGCCATCATTGCCGCAACAATCCTGAGCCGCTTCGCCTGGATCATTCCTGCGACCTACCTGCCCCGCTTCCTGCTGCCCTCGTTGCGGCGGCGCGATCCCTATCCGCCGCTCGCCGTGCCGGTCGCCATGAGCTGGGCCGGCATGCGTGGCGTGGTGAGCCTGGCCGCGGCGCTGGCGCTGCCCGAGCAGTTCCCCGGCCGCGACTTCATCCTGGCGACGACGTTCCTCGTGATCCTGGTCACCGTGCTGGTCCAGGGTGCGACCCTGGAGCCGTTGGTGAGCGCGTTGCGCTTAAGCGAGTTCAAGCTGGACCAACCCACCACCCTGCCCGAGGCCGACGCGCGGGCCCACATGGCGCAGGCGCAGCTCCAGGCCATCGAGCGGCACTCACTAGCCGAGGACGGCAGCTCCCGGCATCCTCGGCTGGTCGAGCAATACGGCTACCGTGCCCGTGCCGCAGCCCGGTTCAGCGAGGCCGACGGGGCGTTGATCGATGAGAAGAATGCGCACTTCACCGCCGTGTTGCAGGCCGTGGCGGCCGGGCGGGACGAGCTGCTGCGCCTGCACCGGGCGGGCGAAATCCACGACTCGGTGCTGCATACGCTGGAGGGCGAGCTGGACCTGCAGGAGATCGAGGCCCGCCGGCATCGTACGGACTAGGTCATCGGCATCGCAACATGCTGCTTGTAGGCCGGCCGCGCCAGCAGGCGGTCGTACCAGGCCTGCAAATTCGGCTGCGGCGGTCGGGTGATGTTGAATGAGAACCAGCGGTGGACATGCACGCCGAGCGCGATGTCCGCCAGGGTGAACTCCGGCCCCGCGACATAGGGCACGCGCGCCAGGATGCCGTCGAGCAGGGTCCAGCACCGGCCGACCTCGGCGGTGGCGGCCGTGATGGCGGCGAGGTCGCGCCGCTCCGGCGCGGTGCGCACCAGGCCCTGGAACACGAGCGACTGCGGCCGGTTGAGCGTCGTTTGCTGCCAATCCATCCAGCGGTCGATGCTGGCGCGCGCGCGCAGGTCGTCGGGCCACATCGCGCTGCCCGGTGCGTTGGAAGCACACAAATATCGCACCACCGCGTTGCTTTCCCACAGCACGAAGTCGTCCTCGACCAGCGTGGGGACCACGCCGTTCGGGTTCATGGCCCGATATTCCGGCGTGTCGGTGCCGCCGAACGGGCCGCCCACGTCGGTGCGGTCATACGGCACGCCGATCTCCTCCAGCAGCCAGATCACCTTCATCACGTTGCTCGAGTTCGCCCGGCCCAACAGCTTGCGCATCGCTTCGTCCCTCCATCATGCGCGGACACGGTATGGCGCACGGGCGATTGCTCCAAGCGGCAATGCGGACCATATCGCAGGCATGGCCCGATCCGACACGGTTCTATCCGGCAGCCGCGGCATGGCATGGACCACGGTGCTGGCGTCCGCCGCGGCGCTCGGGGGAGCGCTGGCCTCCGAGCGCTGGCTTGGCCTCGTGCCCTGCGCGCTGTGCCTGTGGGAGCGTTGGCCTTATCGCGTGGCGATCGCGCTCGGACTGTTGGCGTTGGCGCTGCCGCGCCGTGCCGCGCGCTGGGCGTTGGCCGCGGCGGCGGTTGCGATCCTGGCGGGCGCTGCACTCGCGGCCACGCATGTGGGCGTCGAGCAGGGCTGGTGGCCAAGCCCGCTGCCCGAGTGCGCCGCGCCGTCGCTCGGCGGCGGCAGCATCGCCGAGCGCCTGGCCCGCATGCCGGCCACCGTCAGCAAGCCCTGCGACGAGCCGACCTTCCTCGTGCCGGGCCTGCCGGTGTCGATGGCGGCGGCGAACCTGATCCTGGCCCTGGCGCTCGCCGGGTTTCTCGCCATGTCAATTGGGAAGCAGCGAGGCACCACATGAGCGGCACCATGAACGAAACCCGGGCGCCATTGCCCGGCGACCCCACGCTCCGCCAGACGGTCGAGCGCATCATCCGCGTCGACCACGCCGGCGAATACGGCGCGGCCCGCATCTACGAGGGCCAGCTCGCCATCATGGGACGCGGTCCGAAGGGCGACCTGATCCGTCACATGAAGGAACAGGAGCAGCACCATCTCGACACTTTCACCGGCCTGATCGGCACGCGCCGGGTGCGGCCGACGGCACTGCTGCCGCTGTGGCACCTTGCCGGCTATGCGCTGGGCGCCGTCACCGCGGCGATGGGCGACCGCGCCGCCATGGCCTGCACGGTCGCTGTCGAGGAGGCGATCGACGAGCACTATGCGGCACAGGCGGCCTCGCTCGGGGACGAGGAGGCCCCGCTCCGCACGACGATCGAACGGTTCCGGGCCGAGGAGCAGGAGCACCGCGACATCGGGCTGGAGCACGAGGCCGAGCAGGCGCCGGCCTACCGCCTGATGTCGGCGGTGATCAAGGCGGGCTGCAAGGTGGCGATCAAGGTAAGCGAGCGGGTCTAGCGGCCTGCGGCGTCCGCTGATCTGACGCAAACAGGGCCAAGGACACCAGGCTAAAATCGCTGAGTCTCGTCCATTGACGGATCGGTCGCGCGCACGGAGTGTCCTCGCGCATAATCACGGGACGCGCGGTGCCAGTCAGTTCGACCTATGCCTTTATCGGCCCAATCTGAGGCATGACGGCCGCGGCGCCTAGTGTCGGAGCTCGGTCGCTTGCGCCGGGCGCGCTGGTCAGTTTTGCAATCGCGGTCCTCGCGGTGGCGATCCGGGACGGCACCGGGCTCGCGGCGATGAACCCGGTCGTGGTGGCGCTCGCGGTCGGCATCCTGCTGCGGGCAGCGTTCGGACTGCCGGCGGCGCTGCGGCCCGGCGCGGCGTTCACGGTGCGGCCGGTGCTGCGGGCAGCGATCGTGCTGCTGGGGCTGCAGGTCACGCCGGGTCAATTGATGTCGCTGGGCGGCGGGGCGCTGCTGTTGGCGCTGGCTTCGGTGGCGTTGACCATTCCATTCACCATCTGGCTTGGCCGCCGGCTCGGGATCGGCGATGCGCTGTCGCAGCTGATCGGCGCCGGCACCGGCATCTGCGGCGCCAGCGCCATCGTAGCGGCGAACCAAGTCGTGCGCGCCAAGCAGGAGGACGTCGCCTATGCGCTCGCGATCGTCACCGTGTTCGGCACGGCGTCGCTGCTGCTCTACCCGGCGCTCGCGCTGCCGCTTGGCCTCAGTCCCCGCGCTTATGGCCTATGGGCCGGAGCGAGCATCCATGAGGTGGTGCAGGCCGTCGGCGCCGCAGCGGCCGGCGGCCCGGCGGCGGCAGAGGCCGGGACCATCACGAAGCTGGCCCGCGTCGTGCTGCTAGCCCCGGCGATCCTGGCCCTTGGATTGTGGGCGCGGCCGACCGGCGACCAAAGCGCTGTCCGCGCGCCGGTGCCGTGGTTCGCATTTGGCTTCCTGGCGTTGGTGCTGCTCGGCGGCACGGGACTGATTCCGGCGCAGGCGGTCGGCTGGTCGAAGGTAGCAGTGCCGATCATGATGGGCGCCGCGGTTGCGGCACTCGGGCTCAACACCGACCTAAAGGCGCTGCAGACCCGTGGCCTGCGGCCGCTGCTGCTGGGCCTTGGCGCCACCGTGTTCATCGCGATACTGGGCCAATTAGGCGCCACGCTGGCCTAACTCAGCGAGAAAGGCTCGACACCACCGAGTCGCAGTTGAACCGGCCGGACATAAGGCAGTCCTCGATCCGTGCCTTGTCGCGCAGGTGCTGGATGAGGAAAAGGCCAGCGACCACCAGCATCAGCGCGACCGCCAGCCCCGCCAGGCTCGCCGTCAGCCGGTTTTCCTCGGCCGCCTCGTCCTCGATCGTGCCAAGCCGCATCCCACGCATGACGCGTTCCCTTAATCATCGGCGCCGCGCCTCTGGCCGTGCCAACGCCGATGCGTCATTGTAGGAACGACCGGGGCGGGCTGGCAAGCGGCACCCCTCGGATGCAGGGAAACCGGATGCCACACGCTGCCGCCCACCTCGCTGCCGCCGACCCAGACTTCGCCACGCTGATCGCCCGCATCGGTCCCTGCACCGCCGTGCCGAAACCGAGGGAGCCGTTCGAGGCGCTGGTGCGCGCCATCGCCCACCAGCAACTGCACGGCCGCGCTGCCGAGGCCATCCTCACCCGCATGGCTGCCCTGTACCCCGATAGCGTCTTTCCGCAACCGGAGCAGCTCGCGGCGACGCCTGAGGGCACGCTGCGGGCCTGCGGCTTCTCGGGCAGCAAGATCGCCGCCATCCGCGACATCTGCGCCCGAACGCTGGATGGCACGGTTCCGACCATGCAGGACGCCGCCGCCCTGCCCGACGATGAGCTGATACGCCGGCTGTTCATCATCCGGGGCGTCGGCCGCTGGACCGTGGAGATGGTGCTGATCTCGACGCTCGGCCGGCCCGATGTGCTGCCGGTCGACGATTTCGGCGTGCGCGAGGGCTGGCGGCGGATCAAGCAGCTCGAGGTCCAGCCCCGCCCCAAGGAGCTTGCGGCGATCGGCGAGGCCTGGGCACCCTGGCGCTCGACCGCAGCGTGGTACCTATGGCGCGCGTCCGACGAGGGCAAGAAGATCAAGCAGTCGAACTGACCTCGTCTCGTCCGCCTGCTAGGAACCCCCATAACACCTCAAGGAACGCGTCCGGCGCGTCTGCGTGGAGCCAATGTCCTGCGCCCTTGAGCGAGGTGAACCGGGCAGCAGGGAATAGGGCGCGTATCGCCGGCCGATGCTCCGGCTGCACGTAGTCGGACCGCTCGCCGCGCAGTATCAAGGTTGGCCCGCCAAAGCTCGAACCTGGCGGCGCTTCCCATCCGCCTATGACCGGCAGGTTCGCCGCGATCTCGTGCAGTCCGATACGCCAGGCCGGCATTAGGCCGAATTGCAGATTTTGCAGCAGGAAGCTGCGCACGCGGGCATCCGGGACGGCCGGCGCCAGCGCCGCGTCGGCCTCCACCCGCCGCAGCCCAGGGGTTAGCGGCAGGGCGAGCATGGCGTCGGTGAAGCCGTGGAACGCCGCCGGGTAGCGGACCGGGGCGATGTCCGCCACCATCAGCCGGCTGATCCGGTCCGGCCGCAGCAGCGCCGCCTGCATCGCGACCTTGCCGCCCATCGAGTGGCCAACGAGCGCCACCCGAGGCACCCCAAGCTCCATGAGGCTATCCAGCACGTCCGCCGCCATCGCGGCATAGGGCATCTCGTTGGCATGCGGGCTCATGCCATGGTTGCGCAGGTCGAACGCGATCACCCGGCCCGCGCTGGCCAGCCGCCGCTGGATCGCGCCGAAGTTCGCCGCCGCACCGAACAGGCCATGCAGCAAGACGACGGGCGCCGCTTCGCCCCGCGGCGTGCCGGCCTCGATCGCGTGCAGGATCACCGGCGACGCTCCGGCATGGTCGCGACCGCGGCGCCGCCCAGGATCAGCATCGACCCGGCGATCACGTCCATCGACAACGGCTCATGCAGCCACATGGCCGAGAGCACGACGCCGATCGCCGGGGCGGCCAGGAAGCCGATGGACGCGACCACGAGCGGCAGCTCCATCACCGCCTGCATCGTGCACCAGGTTCCGACCGGCGCCGCGACCAGCCCGATGCCCAGCAGCGCCGTGATGGCAGGGCCGGTCCAGACGCCCTGTGCGTGCGAGACAGCGAATGGCAGCAAGGCGAGGCTTGCGAGACAGAACGCCCAGGGCAGCAGCTCCAGCATGGAGTGCCGAGGCGGCCAGCGCCGCACGACCGCCATCGTCGTCGCCCAGCATCCAGCGGCGGCCAGCAGGAACAGGTGGCCGAGCAGCAGGTTCGGCGCCGACCAATCGATCGCCCAGGGTCCGCTGAGCACCACGACTCCGATTAGACCCAGCCCGGCCGCAAACCAGCGCCGGACCGAAATCGCCTCATTCAGCACCAGCAGCGAAAGCGGCACCGTCCAGATCAGGGTCGCGTTGGACAGGATCGCCGTGCGACCGGCCGGTACCCAGGCCACCGCCGAATGCGCCAGGGCGAAGAACCCGGCAAGCTGCAGCAAACCGAGCGCCAGCAGCGCCGGCATGTCCCGCCGTGCCGGCATCCGCAGCCGGCCGAACAGGCCCAGGGCCAGGGTCGCGGCCATCGCGGAAAGGCTGGCCCGGCCCAGCGCGAACCAGAACGGCGCGGCTCCTTGCAACAGTGCGTAGCGCGTGATGGGCCAGCTTGATCCCAGCAGCAGGACAGCACCCAAGAGTTGGACCAGCGCAGATGCCGGAATGCGGTTCATACGTCGCCGACCAGCCGTCCATATAACACCGGGTCGGTTGCACCCTCGGTGCTGAATGCCAGCACGCGGCTTGCGGGTCCGAGCGCGAGTGCCGTCCGGGCTGCTGGATCCTGCGCGGCAAGCAGCAGTCCGGCGAGCCCAGCGGCCCCCGACTCGCCGGACACGATGCCCAGCCGGGCCAGCAGGCGCATCGCGTCGATAGCGGCCGCGTCGGGGATGGCCAGGAACGCCGCCGCTGCGCGGTCGAGCTCCTGCCATGCGATCAGGCTGGGCTCGCCGCAGGCCAGTCCAGCCATGATGGTGTCGAGGTCGCCGCCGATCGCAGTAGGCGCCCCGGCCGCGGCGCTGGCGAGCAGGCAGGCGGCGCGTTCCGGCTCGACGACGATGACGTCCGGCGCCGGGTCGAGCCGCGCGCGCATCTGGACCGACACCGCTGCCGCGACGCCGCCGACACCGCCGACACCGCCCTGGATGAATACATGGGTGGGCGGCGGCCCGGCCCATTGGTCCAGCGCCTCGTCCGCCATCAAGCGATAGCCCTGCATGATCTCGCGCGGCACCTCGGTGTAGCCGGGCCAGGAGGTGTCGGAGACGACGAACCAGCCATGCCGCGCGGCCTCGGCGGTCGCAGCACGCACAGCGTCGTCATAGGTTCCGGGCACGACGTGGATGGCCGCGCCGTAATGGGCGATGGCGTCGACCCGCGACCGGCTCACGCCGGCATGGACGAAGATGGCGCAGGCGGCGCCAAAGCGCTGGGCGCCCCATGCGACGCTGCGGCCGTGGTTGCCGTCGGTGGCGCAGGCGACCGTGATGTCCCGCGTTTCCGCCGCATAACGCCTGGCGAACAGGTCCGCCGTGGTCGCCGACAGCGCCGCGCCGCGCCGCGCCAGCTCTGCGGAGAGTACGCCCGCCACCGCATACGCGCCGCCCAGCGCCTTGAAGCTGCCGAGCCCGAACCGCCCAGCTTCGTCCTTAAGCTGGAGCGTCGCGACGCCGGCATCCCTGGCAACCGTCGGCAGCGAGTGCAGCGGCGTGGGCGCGTAGCCCGGCCAGCTCGTGATATCAGCCCGCGCCCGGCGAAAGCCGCCGCTGGACAGCACCACGAGCCCCGGGGCGCCCCGGCGCGGATTGGGCAGGCATTGGAATGGAGGAGCTGCGGTCACCTGCGCACAATTGCGCGGTAGCCGTGCCGCGGCTAGTGCTGACCCAACAATTTGGGGGACACCATGCATATCACGATCCTGGGCGGCGCCGGGTTCTTGGGCCGCAAGATCGCGGCTCGGTTGGCGCAGGAGGGAACGCTCGGCGGCCGTCCGGTCAGCAGCCTGACGCTGTTCGACCTCGCCGCCCCACCCCTCCCCGACGGGGCACAGTTCCCGGTCTACAGTCTTGCCGGCGACCTGGCCGAACTGCCGGCCGCTGCCATCCCGCCCGGCACCGACGTCGTGTTCCATCTCGCCGCCGTCGTCAGCGCCGCCGCCGAGGCCGACTACGAGCTGGGCCGCCGGGTGAACGTGCGCGGAACCGACGCGGTGATCGACGCCTGCAGCCGGCTCGCGTCGCCGCCGCGGGTCGTGTTCACCAGCTCGGTCGCGAGCTTCAGCGGCGGTCAGGGCGCGGTGCTGCCGGACGACGCGCGGCAAAGTCCGGCCAACACCTACGGCGCGCAGAAGGCGGCGGCGGAGCTGTTCCTGGCCGACGCTAGCCGCCGGCGCACGCTGGACGCGGTGTCGGTCCGGCTGCCGACCGTCATCGTGCGGCCGGGCCGTCCCAACAAGGCCGCCAGCAGCTTCGTCAGCGCTATCCTGCGCGAGCCGCTGCTCGGCCTGCCGGCGACGCTGCCGGTGCCCGACGAGTTCGCCGTATGGGTCTGCAGTCCGCGGCGGGCCGTCGAATGGCTGCTGCACGCGGCGGCGATGGACACAGGCCCGATGGGCCTCGACCGCGGCATCAACCCGCCCGGCATCAGCGTGACCGTCCGCCAGATGCTTGACGCGCTGGACAGCGTGCGGCCCGGCGCATCCGCGTTGGTCGAGCGCCGTCCCGACCCGGCCGTCGTCGCCATCGTTGGCGGCTGGCCCGCCGCCTTCGCCCCGTTCCGCGCCGCTGGCCTGGGCTTCACCGAGCACGAGGGCTTGGTCGAGCTGATGCAGGCCTTCATCGATGACGACTTGGAAAACACACGTCGCGAACGAAATGCAGATAGCCGGTGAAACACCGCCGTTTTTAATGCTTTGGCAATGTTACCCGGTTGATAATCGGACGTTGCAGTCGCAGAAGTCTTATTCCCGGCTAGACCGGGACCCCGAAGCTCCGTCCCGGCCGATTCCCCGTCATGTCCCTTCTTCCCAGCAGCACGAGCATCTCCGGTGCGAGCATCGCGGCGAGGCCGCGCGTTCAGCGGGAGCGCCGTCCGATCGGGGAGGTGGTGGCGCATGTGCCGCAAACGCTGCGCGCCCTGGTCCGGGCGGACGAGATCTGGCTGGTCATGCTGGCGGCCTTCGTCGGCATCGGCGCCGGCCTGGTCGTCGTCGCGATGGAAGCAACCGCGCAGCTTATGCATCGTGCGCTCTACCTACTAGGGCCGGGCGAGTTCCTATCCGCCATGCCCGCTGTGCCGCCCTTGCGCGCGCTGCTGGTTCCGAGCCTGGGTGGCCTGGTGCTGGGGGCAGCCGGGCTGGCGCTGGCCCGCTGGATGCCGCGCCGGACCATCGACCCGATCGAGGCCAACGCGCTGTATGGCGGCCGCATGTCCTTCATCGACAGCGCCATCGTCGTCGCGCAGACGGTGTGGTCGAACGGCGTCGGCGCGTCCGTAGGGCTGGAGGCTGGCTACGCGCAGATCGGCTCGGCGATCGCCTCACGGCTGGGCCGCGCATTCCGGGTGCGGCGCACCGACTTGCGGCTGCTGGTCGGCTGCGGCGCGGCCGGCGCCATCGCGGCAGCGTTCAATGCGCCGCTCACCGGCGCGTTCTATGCGTTCGAACTGGTGATCGGCACCTATTCCCTGGCGACGCTCGCGCCCGTGGTGATGGCGGCGATCGGCGCCGTGTCGGTCATGCGGGTCCTGGCCGGCGGCGACCTCGGCTTCGACATCCGCGTGCCGACCGCGATCGAGGTCGTGGACTACGTGCCGATCCTGGCGCTCGGGATGCTATGCGCCTTGGGCGGGGTCGCCCTGATGCGCGGCGTGACGGTCGTCGAGGAGCTATTCCGCCGCAGCCGCATGCCCATTTGGCTGCGCCCGGCACTGGGCGGGCTTGTGGTCGGCGCAATGGCGCTGCTCTCGCCGGCGGTGCTGTCGTCCGGCCACTCGGCGCTGCGTGTCGCGCTCGACGCGCCGTACAGCCTGCAGCAGATCGGGCTGCTGATTTTGCTGAAGGCTGCAGCCTCCGCGATCAGCATCGGTTCCGGGTTCCGCGGCGGTTTGTTTTTCGCGTCGCTGTTCCTGGGCGCGCTGGTCGGCAAGCTGTTCGCCGGCGTGTTGGCGCTGGTCACGGTGGTGCAGGCGCTGCCGGCCGTGATTTGCGCGCTGGTGGGCATGAGCGCCCTGGCTGTCGCCGTGGTCGGCGGGCCGCTCACGATGGCGTTCCTGGCATTGGAAAGCACGGGATCGCTGCCGATGACCGTCGCCGTGCTGGCCGCAAGCGTCGTATCCACCATCACGGTCCGCCGCACCTTCGGCTATAGCTTCGCGACCTGGCGCTTCCATCTGCGCGGCGAGGCGATCCGCAGCGCGGTCGACATCGGCTGGATGCGCAACCTGACCGTCGGCCGGATGATGCGGCGCGAGTATCGCCGGGTGCCGATCGACATGACGCTGGCCGCATTCCGGCGCGAGTTCGCACTGGGCGCCGTCGCTCGCGTCGTCGCGGTGGACGCCGCCGAACGTTATGCCGGGATCCTCGCGACCTCCGAAGGCCACGCCGCGCCCGAGACGGCGACGAAGCTGTCTGACGTAGTGCACCATCGCAAGACCGTGCTGCTGCCGCAGATGACGATCAAGGAGGCCGTGCAGATGTTCGAGACGGCCGAGAGCGATGAACTTGCTGTGGTCGACAGCGCCGATACCATGCGGGTGATTGGCGTGCTGACCGAGCAGTATGCGCTGCGCCGGTATAGCGAGGAGTTGGAGAAGCGGCGGCGGGAGCTGTCGGGGGAGTAACCGCTCACTTCCGGTAAAATCGTCGTTGCTAGAAGCGGAGCGACGAAGCAATCCAGGCTGCGCGCGCAAACCATGGCCCATGCTGCCTGGATTGCCGCGCCGAAGTCGGCTCGCAATGACGGAAGTGGCCGATCCGCCAGCTCAAGCCATCCGCCCATGGCAATGCTTATATTTCTTCCCGGACCCGCAAGGGCACAGCGCATTGCGCGGCGTGTCTCGCCAGGTCGAAGGATCGGCCGGGTCGATGGCCGTCGCAGCCTGCAACCCCACGGCCACCCGCGGGCGCTCGGCCTCCAGCACGTCGCCCCCGGCATAGGGCACGCTGGAAGCTGGGTCGGAATACTGCAGGGACTGGCGAGCGGCTGGCTGAAATGCCGGCTCGGGCGGCGCCTCCGGCCCAAGCTCGACGCGCGCCAGCATGGTCGTCACGCGCTCCTTCAGCTCGTCCAGCATGGCGTTGAACATGGCGAACGCCTCGCTTTTGTACTCGTTCAACGGATCGCGCTGGCCATAGGCGCGCAGCCCGATGCCCTGGCGCAGATGGTCGAGCGCTAGCAGGTGCTCCTTCCAAACGGCATCAAGCATCTGCAGCAACAGGCTTTTCTCGACGAACCGCATCACCTCCGGACCCATGTTGGCGACCTTGGCCGCCATATGCGCCGCCGCCGCTTCCTCAATCCGCTCGCGGATGCCGGTCTCGTCGATGCCCTCCTCGCGGCCCCATTCGACAACTGGAAGGTCAAGGTTAAGCAGCCGGCGGAGGTCGTTGCCCAGCGCGTCCGTTTCCCACTGCTCGGCGTAGGCCTTCTCGGGAATGCGGCGGGCGACCAGATTTTGCACCACCTCGGCCCGCATTTCCTGCACCGTCTCGGATACGTCGTCGGCCCGCATGAACTCGCGGCGCTGCGCATAAACCTCGCGCCGCTGGTTGTTCATCACGTCGTCGTACTTCAGCACGTTCTTGCGCGTGTCGAAGTTGCGCGCCTCGACTTTCTTCTGCGCCTTTTCCAGTGCCTTGTTGATCCAGGGATGCACGATCGCCTCGCCGTCCTTCAGGCCGAGCTTCTGCAGCATGCCTCCCATGCGGTCCGACCCGAAGATGCGCATCAGGTCGTCCTCTAGGCTCAGGAAGAACTGGCTGGCTCCCGGATCGCCCTGCCTGCCGGAACGTCCGCGGAGCTGGTTGTCGATGCGCCGGCTCTCATGCCGCTCCGTGCCGATCACCAACAGGCCGCCCGACGCCTTGACCACATCATGATAGGCCGCGACCTCCTGCAGGATCTTCGCCTCGAGCGCTGGGCGCGCCTCCGGCTCGACCTTCGCAAGCTCGAGCTTGATGCGCATGTCGGCGTTGCCGCCGAGCTTGATGTCAGTGCCGCGGCCCGCCATGTTGGTCGCGATCGTGATGGCAGAGGGCGCGCCGGCCTGGGCGACGATGGTAGCTTCCTGCTCGTGGAAGCGTGCATTCAGAACGGCGTGCGGCACCTTCTTGCGGGTCAGGATCTCGCTGATCGTCTCGCTTTTCTCGATGCTGGTCGTGCCCACCAGCACAGGCTGGCCGCGGCCCCGCGCTTCCTCGATCAACGCCGCGACCGCCTCATACTTCTCCGCCGCCGAGCGATAAACCTCGTCATCGGCATCCTTCCGCGTCACCGGCACGTTGGTCGGTATCTCGATCACCTCGAGCTTGTAGATCTCGGCGAACTCGTCCGCCTCGGTCATCGCCGTGCCGGTCATGCCGGCGAGCTTGGGATATAGACGAAAGTAGTTTTGGAACGTGATGCTGGCGAGCGTCTGGTTCTCCGGCTGGACAGTGACGCCCTCCTTGGCCTCAAGCGCCTGATGCAGTCCCTCGGAATACCGCCGGCCCTCCATCATGCGGCCGGTGAACTCGTCGATCAGCACCACCTTGTCGTCGCGCACGATGTAGTCGACGTCGCGCTGGAACAGCGTGTTGGCGCGCAGGCTCTGCTGCACGTGATGGATCACCGACACGTTGAAGATGTCGTAGAGATTGCCCTCGGTGATAATCCCGGCGTCGCGCAGCATCTGCTCCACGCGCTCCGAGCCCTCCTCGGTCATCGTGACCGTCTTGAACTTCTCGTCTTTCTCATAGGTCGTCGCGTCCTTCACCAAGTCGCGCACCACGATGTTGACGGTGCGGTAAAGGTCGCTGCTGTCCTCGGCCGGGCCGGAGATGATCAGCGGCGTGCGGGCCTCGTCGACTAGGATGCTGTCGACCTCGTCCACGATGCCGTAGCAGAAGTCACGCTGGACCATATCGTCCAGCCGGTATTTCATGTTGTCCCGCAGGTAGTCGAAGCCGAACTCGTTGTTGGTGCCGTAAGTGATGTCGGCGGCGTAGGCGGCCCGGCGCTCGTTGTCGTCCAAGCCATGCACGATCACGCCCGTGGTCAGCCCGAGGAAGCCATAGATCCGACCCATCCACTCGCTGTCGCGCGCCGCCAGGTAGTCGTTCACCGTCACCACGTGCACGCCCTTGCCCGCGAGCGCGTTCAGATAAACCGGCAGCGTGGCGACCAGCGTCTTGCCCTCGCCGGTCTTCATCTCGGCGATCTTGCCGTCGTGCAGCACCATGCCGCCGATCATCTGCACATCGAAATGCCGCTGGCCCAGCATGCGCTTTGCCGCTTCCCGTACCACCGCATAGGCTTCGGGCAGCAGATCGTCGAGCGTCGCGCCGGCGGCGAGCTTGGCGCGGAACTCCACCGTCTTGGCCTGCAGCGCCGCGTCGGACAGCGCCGACACTGCCGGCTCATGCGCGTTGATCTGCGGCACCCGGCGCTGATAGGCCTTCAGCGAACGGTCGTTGGCGGAGCCGAAGACGGCCCGGGCGATGCTGGCAAACATGGTGGCCCCTCGGGGTGGCGCGGCTCTGATCGCGGAGGGCCGGGCGCGTTTGGTTTTTAGGCAAAGCTCAGATAGGACCCGCGCGGGCCAGGGTCAACGAGCGCCGCCCTTAGAACCCTTTCCGCCTTGGGAGGCGGAAGGGCTTCTTGTCCCGTCCGGACGGTTCGGGCATTGTCCGCCCGCCCGAATGCCTAGCCCCAGAATACCATCCCAGAATACCATCCCAGAATATGTTAGCCGAGGTCCCCATGCGCCGCCTGAGCCTATCTGCCGCCGCCATCCTGTTGTGCACCACTGGCCTTTCCGTCGCGCAGGCCCCCGCGCCCAGATCATCGCCTGCCCAGGCTGCAGCGTCGGCAAAACCGGCGGGCGACCCCGTCGTTGCCCGCGTCGGCACCGACGAAATCCACGCCTCGGAGCTGTCGGAAGCCGCGCAAGCGCTGCCGGAGGAGCTGCGCGGCATGCCGCCGACATCGCTCTACCCGATCCTGCTGGACCAGCTGGTCGACCGCCAAGTCGTCGTGATCGCCGCCCGCAAGCAGGGCTTGGAGCGTGATCCCTCGGTGCAGCGCATGGTCGCCCGCGCCACCGACAGCGCGCTGCAGAACGCGTTGCTGACCCGGGAGATCGCGCCGACCCTCACGGACGACGCCATCCGCGCCCGCTATGAGCGCGATATCGCTGGCAAGCCCGGTGAACCCGAGATACGCGCCCGCCACATCCTGGTCGCCGACGAGGAGGCCGCAAACAAGGTCATTGCCGAGCTGAAGGGCGGCGGCGACTTTGCCGAGCTCGCAAAGAAGTACAGCACCGATCCCGGCGCGCAGAGTGGCGGCGACCTCGGGTTTTTCAAAAAAGGTGACATGCTGCCCGAATTCTCCGACGCAGCCTTCGCGCTCAAGCCCGGCGAAACGACGCCGACCCCCGTCAAGACCCGCTTCGGCTGGCACGTGATCCAGGTCGAGGAGGTCCGCACCGCGCCGCCCCCGGCCTATGAGCAGGTGCGCGACGAGATCCGGCAGTCGCTGATCCAGGAGGGCGTGACCCGCGTGCTGGCCACCGCCAAGACCGGTCTGCCGATCGAGAAGTTCAACCCTGACGGCTCGCCGATGGCTTCGGCGTCGGCACCCGCAGCGCCAGCGCCGACCGCGCCGCCGGCTAAATAGGTGGCGCTGCCCACCAGTCCGCTCGCGGGGCCGATGCCGGAGCTGCCGCCGTTGGCGGGCGTGCTGCTGGGATCGGCCGAGGCCGGCATTCGCTATTCCGGTCGCACCGATCTTGTGATGGCGGTGTTGCCCCCGGGCACGGCCGTTGCTGGGGTGTTCACCCAGAACCGCTGCCCCGGCGCCCCGGTGGATTGGTGCCGGGCCGCCCTGGCGCACGGCCGGGCCCGCGCGCTGGTGGTGAATGCCGGCAATGCCAACGTGTTTACCGGCCGCGCCGGGGTGGAGGCGGTGGATGCGACCGCCGAGGCCGCCGCCGACCTGCTGGGCTGCCGCGCGCACGAGGTGTTCATCGCCAGCACCGGCGTGATCGGCGAGGTGCTGCCGCACGCGAAGCTGATCGCCGCCCTCCCTGCCCTGCATGCCTCGTTGTCCGAGCACGGTTGGGACGCCGCTGCACGCGGCATTATGACGACCGACACCTTCCCCAAGGCCGCCACTCGGATCGCCCTGATCGACGGCAGCCCGGTCCGCATCACCGGGTTCGCCAAGGGCAGCGGCATGATCGCGCCCGACATGGCCACCATGCTGGCCTTCGTCTTCACCGACGCGAAGCTCCCTGCGTCGCTGCTGCAGGACCTGCTGGCGCGTGGGGTGAAGCGCAGCTTCAACTGCACGACGGTCGACAGCGATACCTCGACCAGCGACACCGTGCTGCTGTTCGCTACCGGACAAGCCGAGCACGCCCATGTCGGCAAGCATGACAAGAAGCTCATTCGCGGCTTTCGCGACCAGCTCGACGCCGTGCTGCTGGACTTGGCACTGCAGGTGGTCCGCGACGGCGAGGGCGCGCAGAAGCTGATCCGCATCGACGTGACCGGCGCAACTTCCGGCAAATCCGCCCGGCGTGTCGCGCTCGCCATCGCCAACTCGCCACTGGTCAAGACGGCGGTTGCCGGGGAGGACGCCAACTGGGGCCGCATCGTCATGGCGGTCGGCAAGTCGGGCGAACCCGCCGACCGCGACAAGCTGTCGGTCGGCGTCGGCGGCACCTGGATGGCGCGCGACGGCGGCGTGGTGCCCGGCTATGACGAGGCGCCGGTCGTCGCCCACATGAAAGGGCGCGAGATCGGCATCAAGGTCGACCTCGGCATCGGCAAAGGCCAGGGCACCGCCTGGACCTGCGACCTCACCCATGGCTATATCGACATCAATGGCAGCTACCGGAGCTGAGTCCTCCCAGGGGCACGGCTGATGGCCCTGTCCCTGGTCCCCGACGAGCCCGCGTTCGTCCCGCTCGCCACCGAGCGCCTTACCCTGCGTCCGCTTCGCGCCACCGACGCCGAGGAACTGCACCGCCTCGTCAACGACTGGGCCGTCATCCGCATGCTGTCCCGGCTGCCCTTCCCCTATCCGCGGCAACTGACGGATGAGTGGATCGCCTCCACGGCGCGGCAGATCGCCGGCGGCACCGGCTATCACCTCGCCATCACCGGGCAGGAGGGCGGCCAGGAGATGATCGTGGGCTGCATCGGCCTCCGCCTCGACCTCAAGCCGCGCACGGGCAACCTGGGCTATTGGGTCGGGCGTCGGTTCTGGGGGCACGGCGTCGCGACCGAGGCGGCGGGCCGGCTGTCGCGCTGGGCGCTCGCCAACCTCGACCTCGACCGGCTGGAGGCGCACGTCGCCGAGGATAATGCCGCCTCCGCCACGGTGCTGCGCCGCATCGGTTTTCGCATGAGCGGCACCGGGCGGGAGAAGTTCCTGGCGCGAGGCGGCGAACACCCGGTGCTGCGGTTCCAGGCGACGCGCGACGACATGGCCCCGCGGGCGTCGCTCCGCGATCAACTGACGCCGGCCGCCCCCGCGACAGCGCATTCCCAGCCGGATGCGCCGGAGCGGCCAGCAAAGCTTGACCAGCCCGTCGTGCTCGTCGCCGCCTGCGCGTTGATCGATCCAGACGGCCGCATCCTGCTGGCCCGGCGCCCGGAAGGCAAACCGATGGCCGGCCTTTGGGAGTTCCCCGGCGGCAAGCTCAATCCCGGCGAAACGCCCGAGGCCGCGCTGATCCGCGAGTTGCAGGAAGAGCTGGGCATCGACGTCGCCGAGAACTGCCTCGCCCCCTTCGCCTTCGCCAGCCACGCCTATGAGCGGTTCCATCTGCTGATGCCGCTGTTCCTTTGCCGCCGCTGGTCCGGGCAGCCGCAGGGGCGAGAGGGCCAGGCGCTCGCCTGGGTGCGGCCGGCGAAGCTCACCGATTATCCCATGCCCCCGGCCGACAAGCCGCTGATCCCCCTTCTCCGCGACTTTCTGTAGGACGTGCCATGCTCAATCCCATTGCCTGCCTATTGGTGATCGGCAACGAGGTCCTGTCGGGCCGCACCCAGGATCTCAACATCAAATTCGTTGCCACTGGTCTCGGCGCTATTGGCATCCCGCTGCGCGAGGTGCGGGTGATCCCCGACGTACGCGACACCATCATCACGACGGTCAACGAGTGCCGCGCCCGGTTCGACCACGTATTCACCACGGGCGGCATCGGCCCGACCCATGATGATATCACCAGCGAATGCGTCGCCGCCGCATTTGGCGTACCATGGGAGCCGCATCCCGAGGCCTGGGCCCGGATGGACCGGCACTACGCACCGGGCGAGTTCAACGCCGCCCGGCAGCGCATGGCGACGATGCCGCGCGGCGCCACGCTGATCGATAATGCGGTCTCGATCGCGCCGGGCTTCACCATCGGCAACGTCCATGTCATGGCCGGCGTGCCGCGCATCATGCAGGCGATGTTTTCGGCTTTGGCGCCCACGCTGCAGGGCGGCACGCCGGTGCAGTCCCGGGCGGTGCATGCGGCCGGTCTGCTCGAGGGCTCGATCGCCGACGGGCTGAGCGCGATTCAGGACCGCTTTCCCGACCTCGACCTGGGCAGCTATCCGTATTATCGCCTGACCGGCAGCGGCGTCGCGCTGGTGGCTAAGGGGACCGACGCGACAGCGCTGGACGCCTGCATCGCCGAGGTCGCGACGCTGATCGAGGAACAGGGCAAGACGCCGGTGCCCGGAGAACCCGCGGTCTAGCTATCTAGCCCAGGCATGCCGCAACGCCGATTTCCGCTCGCCCCGTCTCTCGCGGCTTCATAACAGCCACTCGAAACTGTCGGGTATCTTTACGCCTTACAGTTAACCTCTCCAGAAATGACTTGTTTACAACAGCTTAAATTTTGGCATGTGTGTTGCAGCGACTGCCTCAGTGTCTCGAGAGGTTGTCATCTTGTTCATGCAAAAAGCCAAGTGCGCTGGTTTGGCCGCGTTCGTCGCGATGGCGCTTGCCTCGACGGCATCTGCCACTCCAGTGGTGCTCGATCCCAATTTCACGGTCAATGACACCGCATCCAACGCTTCATTCAACAGCGGCAATCTTTTCTTCGTCCAGAACTGGACACCAGCGAACTTTGCTAGCAATACCAACACCGACTCCGGACAATATGACAATGGCGCGGCAGGCGGTCAGACCGTCGTAGGCTTCCTTTCCGGCGCGGGCGCTTCGCTGAGCCAAGTCGTGAATGGGTTCATCGTTGGCAGAACCTATCAGGTATCGGTCGGCGCCAATGCGCGTTCAAGCGTCAAAACCAACCCAACCCTGCGCATTCTGGCCGACAGCACGCAAGTGTATGGACCAACTGCGCTGGCCCCGGTCAATTTGGCCGGCGTCTTCAGTACGGCGTTCACGCCTATCCAGTCGGACACCTTCGTCGCTGCCAACACCTTCGTGACCATCACCTTTGCCAACGCGTCGACGTCGAATGCCAATGCATCAACGCTGCTGACCAACGTGTCCGTTTCCCAGGTTCCCGAGCCGATCAGCATTGCAATTCTGGGCTTTGGCCTGGCGGGTATCGGTATCGCGCGCCGCCGCCGGGGCTGATGCGCCTGATCCTCACCTGACGGCAACACGGGTTGCAACCTACAGCCCAGTGTCGGAAGATTTTACACGGGATCAAGACACCGGCTGAGCTCAAACCCGATGTGTCGCTGCAATAAACCCTGGCGGATCTCAAAGGTCAGAGCAGCGTGATCGCCTGGTAGGCCGCGAGGACCGCCAGCGGCACGACCAATATCGCGGCCCCACGCGAAACCGGCCAAAGGCGCCCCGTCAACAGCAGTGCGCCCATAGCCAACACCGCGGCGCTGGCCAGGCCGACCTCCCGGCTTTCGGTGCCCATCGCCAGCACAGGGGCCGATGCCAAGCCGACCCACAACACATCCACCAACCGCCGCTGCCCGCTGTCGCGAAGCCAATGGCGCGCCAAGCCCAGCAGAGCGAACAGCAGGAACCACGCGACATTCAGCGCGGGGATCGAGACGCCCTCCGGCACCACATCATCCAGTGACCAGCCCAGCGCCAATCCGACGGCGTCACCGGCCAGCGCGCCAAGCGAATAGACCAGCATGGTGTAACCCGCACCGCTGCCGAACCGGCTGTGCGCGAGCGCGCGTATCTCCAGCAGCGCCGCCGCCAACAGCCCAAGCGCCAGCACCAACCCGGCCGGACGCAGGCCGAACGAGACGTTGAACTCCCCGCGCAATACGCGCATCGGATCGATATGGGTGCCGAGCCGATACCAGGCATACTCGAAGGCCAGGGCCATTGCGCCCGCCGCTAGCGCGATGCCGATCAGCGCAACCGGCCCACGGTCCCGCCCCGCCGGCAGCATACGCCAAACCATCGCCCAGGCGAACACGCCCGCGGCTACCGTCGCCTGCGACACGTCCGCCTTCGACTGCAGGAAGAAGTGCAGCAGCGCCAGCGCCGCGAATCCATACGCCAGCTTGTGCAGCCGCTTCCAGTCCCGGCCGAGCCGCTTCACCCAGTGGTCGGTAGACGTCCAGCCCAGCACCGCAAGCCCAAGCAGTACGACAAAGCCGATCGTAAGGTATGCGCGAACCAGGATCTCGGTCGCGACCACCCCGAGCCGCCAGTTCTGGTCCGTGGCATAGAGCAGCAGATGCACCAAGGCGTAGCACAGCGCGCCCAAGCCGATCATCCGCCGCACGACCACGAGGTTCGGCATTCCAAGCAGCGCCTTGGCCGGCGTGACCAGCAACGAAACCAAGAAGGTCCAAGCCGCCCAATACCCGGTTGAGTGGATGGCGACGTTAAGCGGACGTGCGCCCAATCCGCCGTCAGCCCAGCGTAGCGCCAGCCATGCCGCCGGCAGCAGCATGATCGTAAACACCACGGCGCGCACCGGATGCAGCCGGCCGCGGCGGTCCGTCCAGGGCGCCCACTCCTTGATGGGCCGCCGGCGCGGCAAGGCCAGCGTCACCGGCCGCTCCTCGGGCTTTCGTGGCTGAAGGACGGCGGCACGACGAACTCGGCGGGGTCGAGGACGCCGTAGGCAACCCGGGTCGCCTGCACCAGGATCTGCGCGCCATGCCGCGCTTCGAGCAGAACGCCGTCTTCGGTGAAGCATGCGAGCGTCGGCTGGCCCTGCGTGTCCGCCGTTTCCCACTCCGTACAGGGCAGCCCAGCCACTTGGCCGACGCCGCGCCGGGTGAAGCCGCCACTGCCCGGGACCGCCTGTCCGGGCAGGCCGCTCGCAGGCGCCGGCATGTCCAGCACCCCGCGGTCGGGCTCGCTCACCATGGCAAGCGTATGCGCCGAGTAATCCACGATCAGGTAGACGCCCGGCGTCGGCGTATCGAGCCGCATCTTCCGCGCCTCTGCCGACCAGCGCGAGCGTTGCAGCACCGTTCTGTCGCCCTGTCCGGCGCGATACGTCACGTCCACGTCGCGGGACGGCATGGTCAAGGGCCGGTCCTGCTCCGCCGCTTTTGGCATGGCGGGCGCAGCAGCCTGCATCGCGACAAGCAGTGTGAGCAGGGCGCGCCGCATTACCTGAACCGACCGAACTTCGGCAGGCTGAGCTGCATGAACTCGGCGGGCACCCGGAACAGTTCGTCGCGCACCGGGCCATAGCTCACGTTGGACGCGGTGAACGTGCCATGCCGGCCATCCACGTCGCCATCCGCCCGCAGCGCGACGCCATCGGTCGTCAAGCAGACCGTCCCGGCGCCGCGGCTGGACTGCACGGCCCAGTTGGTGCAGGGCAGGCCCGCCACCAGGGCCTCGTTGCGCCGGGTCAGCCGGGCGCCCTCAAGCGTCAGCGGCTGGAGGTCGCTGTCCCGCACCGGAAGCGTCAAGGCGCTGCGCAGCACCGTGTCCACCACCTGGGCGGAATGCGCGCGGAGGTCGACGATGATCGCTTGGCTACGCCCCTCCGGCTCGGCCCGCAATCGCTGCCCGGCAGCGTCCCACGACAGCCGCAACGCGTTTGAGGCCCCGCCCGGCACGACGGACTCCGCGGCGCCTTCCACCCGGTAGGTCACGGACACGTCGCGGCTGGGCTGGATCAGCGGCCGATCCTGCGCCGCGGCAGCAGTTGTTGCCAGCAATCCCGCGGCCGCGACGGCAGCATACCTGATCATTGCGGCGATGGAGGCGCCGGTGCGGACGCCGGGCCGTTCGGCGTCGCCGCCATGCGTTCGAAATCGGCCGGAGGCGTGAAATCGCTCGCCGGGGCCGGCGCAAAGCTGACGCTCACCGCCTCGATCAAGGTGCGCCGCCCAGCCTCGTCCTGTCCAGCTGAGCGCAGCACGATGCCATCATCGCCGACGCAAACCGCGCCGCGGGCCTTTTCCAGCACCACGTCCCACGTCGTGCAGCGCATCGTAGCCACCGTATCGACGCCCCGACGGGTGAACCGCATCCGCTCGTTGAGCAGGAACTGCGCCTGCGGCCCGTCCTGGAACGGCAGCTCCATCACCATCTGTTCGTTCGGCACCACCATCGCCGTGCTCTGCGCCGCTTGGTCCACGAGCATGTAGGCCCCATCCGGCATGTCGATCCGCATCGGAGAGCCGCCGGCCCGGGTTGTGATACGCAGCTCGACCGCCAGGGTCCCCGCCTTGGTCATGCGATAAAGCACCGATGCCTCACGCGACGGGGCCAGCAACGGGCGATCCGGCACGGCTGCTGGCGGCTGGGCCAAAACGGGACCAGCAACCGCCATAGCAGCCAGCCCGCCAAGCAGCCGCCGCGTCATGCTCCAGACTCCATCGGAGCAGCAGTCACAGCCGGCGAGTGGTGATAAAGCGATCTGATTTCAGCCTCCAGCAAGGCGCTGTCGGGAGCCGGCAGCCACCGCGCGGCGACCTGCACCGCTCCCGCCAACAGCATCTTGTACTGGTCACGCGGAATTTCATCAGCGCCGAATTGCGCGAGGTGCCGGGTGACGAACTGCGTATCCAGCAGCGTGTAGCCGCCGAGCCGCATGCGCGCGACAAGGTGAACCAGCGCCACCTTCGACGCGTCCCGCGCCACGCTGAACATGCTCTCTCCGAAGAACACGCCGCCGAGCGACACGCCATATAGCCCGCCCACCAACACGCCGTCCTGCCGGCATTCGACCGAATGCGCGAAGCCCCGACGGTGCAGGTCGCCGAACAGGCGCTCGATGTCGGCGTTGATCCAGGTGTCCTCGCGGCCCGGAGCGGCGGCGGCGCACCCGGCGACGACGGCGGCGAACGACTGGTTGCTCGTGACCTCATACACACCCGAGAGCACCGTGCGCAGCAGCCGCTTCGGCAAATGGAAACCGTCGAGCGGCAGCACGCCCCGCAGCTCCGGATCGAGCCAATACAGCCGCTGGCCCCGGCGCGTCTCCGCCATCGGAAACAGTCCGACGCGGTAGGCCCGCATCAGCAGATCGGGCGTCACTTCGATCGTTCGGCGCGACATGCTGATATCGTGGCCCGCCTTTGGAGGTATGCCGGTATCATAACACGTCCGACCGCGCTGCGGGTTCCTAACCGCTTGCCGCGCGGATTCTCGATGTGGGCTATGCGCCAGACACGAAACGCTCCAGCCAGTGGATCGTATAGTCCCCGGCCTGGAACTCCGGCGCATCCATGATGCGGCGGTGCAGCGGCAGAGTCGTCTTGATGCCCTGGATCGCGAACTCGCCTAAGGCGCGGCGCATCCGGGCGATCGCCTCCGGCCGGGTCGGCGCGTGCACGATCAGCTTCGCCACCATGCTATCGTAATACGGCGGCACGACGTAACCGGCATACAGCGCGCTATCGACCCGCACCCCCAGCCCACCCGGCGCGTGGAACACGTCCACCCGGCCCGGCGTCGGCACGAACGTCTCCGGGTCCTCCGCCGTCACCCGGCACTCGATCGCATGGCCGCGGAACTCGACATCCGCCTGTTCATAGCCAAGCTCATGCCCGGCCGCGACGCGGAGCTGCTCGCGCACCAGGTCCACGCCACAGACCATCTCGGTCACGGGGTGCTCGACCTGCAGCCTGGTGTTCATCTCGATGAATGCGAACTGCCCGTCCTGATACAGGAACTCCAGCGTGCCGGCGTTGCGGTAGCCCAGCGTCCGCAGTCCGGCCGTGACGACAGCGCCCAGGCTGTCCCGCGCTGCCGACGTTAGCGCCGGAGAGCCGGCTTCCTCCAGCAATTTCTGGTGCCGCCGCTGCAGGCTGCAGTCGCGCTCGCCGAGATGCACGACGTTGCCATGGCCATCCGCCATCACCTGCAGCTCGATGTGCCGAGGGCGGTCAAGATACTTCTCCATGTAAACAGCGTCGTTGCCGAAGGCGGTTCGCGCCTCGGTGCGCGCCACGGTCCAGGCCTCCTCCAGCTCGTCGGCCTCCAGCGCCACCTTCATGCCGCGCCCGCCGCCGCCGGCTGCCGCCTTCACCAGCACGGGATAGCCGATGCGGTCCGCCACGGCGCGCGCCTCGTCCATGTCCGCGACCGCGCCGTCCGACCCTGGCACCAGCGGCACGCCCAGCGACGCCATCGCCGCCTTGGCCGTGATCTTGTCGCCCATCATGCGGATATGCGCCGGCGCCGGGCCGATGAACGTCATCCCATGCGCCTCGACCATTTCGGCGAACCGCGCGTTCTCCGAAAGGAAGCCGTAGCCCGGATGAATCGCGTCGGCGCCGGTGACCGCGGCGGCCGACAGGATCGCCGGTATATTCAAATAGCTGTCCCGTGCCGATGGCGGGCCGATGCAAACGCTCTCGTCAGCCAGCCGCACGTGCATGGCGTCGGTGTCGGCCGTGGAGTGGACCGCGACCGTCGGAATGCCCAGCTCGCGGCATGCGCGCTGGATGCGCAGCGCGATCTCGCCACGGTTGGCGATCAGGACCTTGTGGAACACTACTCAATGACCAGCAGCGGCTGGGCGTATTCCACCGGCTCGCCGCTCTGGACCAGGATGCGGGTCACGGTGCCGGCCTGCGGCGCTTTGATTTGGTTGAAGGTCTTCATCGCCTCGATCAGCAGCACCGTCTGCCCGGCAGCGACGGCCTTTCCCACGGTGATGAACGGCGTGGCACCCGGCTCCGGCGCCAAATAGGCGATGCCGACCATGGGACTCATGATCGCGCCAGCAGGCGCTGCTTCCTCCAAGGGCGCAGGCGGCGGTGCAGCGGCGGCCGGCGCCAGCATCGCGGGTGCGGCCTGCACCGCCGGCAGCGCGCCACGCACAAGGCGAATGCGGTTGTCGCCCGCCACCAGTTCGATCTCGGTCAGCGCCGTATCGCGCAGAATGGTGGCAAGCGTCCGGATGCTCTCCGGATCGAACAGGATGCCGCTCATTTGTAGTTCCTCACAGCGCGGTCAGCGGCCTAGCAGTCGCGTCCGCAGCGCCCATCATAGGCCCGCGCCCTACCACGACGCGCCCTGCCCGTCCATTGCAGCGCGGCCTTGCGGGTCATGTCAGGCTTGCTGTGCGCTCGCTTGTCCTGCGCGATCGGCCGCCGCATATGCCGGCAATGGTGGAGATCACACTCAACGGCGAGCCGCGCACGATTACGCCGGGCCAAACGATGTCGGCGTTGCTGAACGCGCTCGGGCTCGATCCGCGGAAGGTTGCGGTCGAGCGCAACGAGTCTATCGTCGCCCGCTCGCTGTACGACGCGACCCGGCTCAACGCCGGCGACCAGATCGAGATCGTGCATTTTATCGGAGGTGGCTAGCCATGGATGGAATCCTGCTGAACGACGATCCCTGGACCGTGGCCGGGCGGCAGTTCCGCTCCCGCCTTGTGGTCGGCACCGGCAAGTACAAGAGCCTTGAGGAGACCGCGGCCGCCATCGAGGCGTCGGGCGCCGAGATGGTGACGGTCGCCGTCCGCCGGGTGAACCTGTCGGACCCGAAGGCGCCGATGCTGCAGGACCACGTCGACCCCGGGCGCTATACCTATCTGCCCAACACCGCCGGGTGCCACACGGCAAACGACGCCGTCCGTACCTTGCGCCTCGCGCGCGAGGCCGGAGGCTGGAACCTGGTCAAGCTTGAGGTGCTGGGCCCGCCGCCGCACCTTTATCCCGACATGGCCGCGACGTTCGAGGCGGCAGAGGCGCTGATCGGCGACGGCTTCGAGGTCATGGTCTATTGCGCCGACGACCCGGTGGCGGCGAAGCGCCTTGAGGACATGGGATGCGTCGCCATCATGCCGCTCGGCGCGCCGATCGGCTCGGGCCTCGGCCTGCAGAACCCGGCCATGCTGTCCATGATCATCGAGCAGGCCGGCGTCCCGGTGCTGGTGGATGCGGGCGTCGGCACCGCGTCGGATGCAGCCATCGCCATGGAGATCGGCTGCGACGCCGTGCTGTTGAACTCCGCCATCGCCAACGCGGGCGATCCGATCCGGATGGCGCGCGCGATGAAGGCTGGCGTCGAGGCCGGCCGTCACGCGCGCCTCGCTGGCCGCATGCCACGCCGCATGGGCGCCGACCCGAGCAGCCCCCTGGCGGGTCTTATCCGTTAGTCTGCCCGACGGACCTTCGCTGGGGCATTGAGCGCATTGCCCGATGTTCGGGGAGCCTCAATGCCTATGCTGCTGATACATCGTTTATGCAGAATAACGTATGAAGCCCTGAGTAAGACTGACACCGAACAGTTCCAATCATGCTCTATCGTTACGAATTATGATTGTGATCAGGACTACCCAAAAAGCCCTAGAACGGCTCATTGATCTTCTATATACAATTCTAGATTCAGTCGGAACTGCCGAACCGTGAACGGCTTACTGGTTGACCATTGCTGCAGAATAGGCTGAATAGCCCGTGAGCAACGCAATGAGGTCACGGATGATCAAGGCAGCCGCCCGCTTCCTGCCCGCTACGATCGCGTCAGTCATGCTGCTGACCGGCCCGTCAACCGCCGGCACCGCTGCTCAAGGACGGGAGCAGAGCGGGCAGGCATCCTGGTACGGCACTTGGCATCAGGGCCGGCCGACCAGCAGCGGTGAGCCGTTCGATCAAAACGCATTGACCGCCGCCCATGCCAACCTGCCGCTCGGCAGCCGCGTACGCGTCACCCGGCAGGACACCGGCAAAAGCGTGGTCGTCACCATCAACGACCGTCAGCCGCCCAAGGGCATCCGCATCATCGACCTGTCCCGCAAAGCCGCGACCCGGCTCGGCATGGTCGATCGGGGCGTCAGCATGGTGAAACTAGCGCCGTTAGGCGCGAACGAGCCTGTCGAGGTCGCGGAAGCGCCCGAAGCCGCCCGCGCAGGCGCCAGCCCCCTCAGTCCTCAGCAACATGGTCGGCCACATACGCCCCGCGTGCACCCATAGGCCGCGGCGGCCCGTCCGTGCTGTCGCGCGCGGTCTGAAGTTCAAGCTCCGCATTCAGCTCCGCGCCGAGCAGTACCGCGTAAACCGTTACGAAGAACCACATCATCACGCCGACCACGGTGCCGAGCGGGCCATAGGTCGCGTCGTAGGTCGCGAACTGCGCCACGTAAAACGAGAACAGCGCCGACACCATCATCCAGAGCACGGTCGCCACCACTGAGCCCGGCGTCACCCACCGCCAGCGCGGCCGTTCGCGCGACGGACCGTATCGGTACAGCAGCGACAGCCCGCTCAGGATCGCCAGCACCAGCAGCCCGAAGCTCGCAAAACGTATCAGCGTCGTCTGATAGGCCGTAACTCCCAGCCCGGCCAGTATCGCCGGCAAGCCGACCAAGAGCGCGAGCCCGATCACGGCACTGACAATAGCCAGTAGGGTGATGATGAACGACGTCAGCTGGAACCGCAGCCAGCTTCGCTGCTCCCGCTCCTCATAGGCGAGATTAAGCGCCGCTATGATCGACTTCGTGCCGGTTGCCGAGCTCCAGAGCGTCACGCCCGTGTTGAACAGCAGATGCAACCCAAGCGATGCCTGCGGCTTGCTGACCAGCATGTGGACCCGCTCGGAAATAAGCTGCCAGGCCGAGGGCGGCAGCAGGTCGCGCAGGACCTCGAGCTGCGGCTCGACGGTGGCCGGGTCGAGCAGCAGGCCGTAGATCGAGATCAGCATCGAGATCGCGGGAAACAGCGCGAGCGTGGCGTAAAAGGCACAACCGGCGGCGACGAGCGACACACGGTCGGTCAGCATCTCGACGAATGTGCGGCGCAGCACCGCCTTCCAGCCGTGCCAGGGTATATCCGAAGGCGCCTCGGCGTGACGCCCGAGCAGCACGGCCGCAGGTTCGAGCACCAGGCGGACCGACTCCAAGCCGGGTCCAGCGGCGTCGGCGCGGGGATGCACGGAGGCCGGCGCCGCCACACCTTCGCTGGAGTCGGGAGGCAAGTCGCCGTGCGGCGGGTTTGGCGGGGCAACGACGGACTTCATTCCTGGTTTCCCGTGTGATAGCAGCGTGTTAGATCAAAAAAATAGCGCTGATGGCATCGGTTGAAACCCCAGCGCGCCCTGCCCTGCGGCGATGCATGAGAATAATAACGGCACAAGCCGAATTTTCTCTTGCATGGGGGGGGGTGTGGTCCTATTTCCGCGTCCACGCAGCAACGCACGTGCCTCTGGCCCCTGGGGTTACGCAACGACGTCAAGCGTTCTGGCACTACTCGCTTCCGCTGGTTCGTTCGACCGTTCCGTCAACCCCGC
>JAABUY010000646.1_pt1 | contig 57590 bp, 56 predicted proteins | sample 5560271 | NCBI WGS metagenome assembly JAABUY01 (sample SAMN10711886, study PRJNA513374) | rock metagenome | isolation source: Antarctica rocks | place: Antarctica: Victoria Land, University Valley | reverse complement strand
CACTCATTCGACCCTCCTTACGGAGCGAAGCACCGCATAGGTCAGAGAATCGTAATCCGCATGCTTTGGGAAGCCCCCCAAGAGTCGCTCGCCGGGACGGCTGGTATAAATTATCGGGTAAAGCCTTACGAGGAAGAGCCGATACTCTCGCATCCAAGCGGAAACCCAAACCTTCAGACACTTAGGTTGTCTGCTTTTGAATAGTGAAAATCACCGCACGGCACCCCAAAATAGGCAGTATGACCAAATCTTCTTGTACACCAAAAATCTTCACACACAATTTTTGTAGAGCATGTTGCGACAATGTTTTACCCCTTCATCAGCCGGGAATGTCAATTACGCTAGTGTGCCTTAATTGGAAAGGAGATCTGTCAATATTACTTAAACAAATAAGATATTATAGCATTAAATAAACGCTAAAGAACATTACGCCACAGTCGGCGGCCATGAGTTTAACCGCTCGCAAAGCCCACTCGGATTAAAGCTAAAACCCCCAAGCCACCCGCCGATCATTCCCGCGCATAAGGTTCCGATACCGCGCCAGCGCCATCAGCGGAAAGAACAGCCGGTACCCGTGATACCGCAAATAAAACACCCGCGGGAAACCAACCGCGGTATACGGCTTCTCCTCCCACTCGCCATCCGCCCCCTGCACCGAGGCCAGCCAGGCGACGCCGCGCGCCACCGCCGGGTGCGCCGCCTCGCCCGCCGCCATCAGGCCGAGCAGCGCCCAGGCGGTCTGCGACGGGTTGCTGCGGTCGTAGCGCCCGGCCGGGGCGTCGCCGTAGCTCTCGTTGTCCTCGCCCCAGCCGCCCTCCTCGCGCTGCGTCCGCAGCAGGAACGCCGCCGCGCGGCGCATCGAGCTCTCGTGGTGCCCCACCCCGGCGGCGTTCAGCGCGCACAGCACCGACCACGTCCCATAGATGTAGTTGGTGCCCCAGCGGCCGAACCAAGCGCCGTCCGGCTCCTGCGCCGCGCGCAGCCAGGCCAGCGCCCGCACCATCGCCGGCGTTTCGGCGCCGACCCCCACCTGCGCCAGGAACGAGACGCAGCGCGCGGTGACGTCGGCGGTGCTGGGGTCGAGCAGCGCGCCGTGGTCGGCGAACGGGATGTGGTTCAGGTAGTGGTGGTCGTTGTCGGCGTCGAACGCGCCCCAGCCGCCGTCGCCGCCCTGCATCGCCAGCACCCAGTCGCGCGCCCGCGCCACCGCCTCGTCGTTGGCCGCGTCGCCCTCGCGGTGCAGCAGCATGCCGACCACCGCGGTGTCGTCGACGTCGGGGTAGTGCGCGTTCTCGTACTGGAACGCCCAGCCGCCCGGCACCGCGTCCGGCCGCCGCCGCGCCCAGTCGCCGACCACGTCCAGCACCTGCTTGCCCCGCAGCCAGGCGTTCGCGGCGCCGACCGCCGGGTGCGCCGGGCTGTCCGCCTCGGCGACCGCGTGCCCCGCGAGGCTGGTGTCCCACACCGGCGACAGGCAGGGCTGGCAGTACGCCCGGTCGTCCTCGACCACCAGCAGCTTGCGGATGCTGCGCCAGGCGACCGCGGCGTCCGGATGGTCGGCCGGGTAGCCCAGCGTGTCGAGCATCATCACGCTGTTGGCCATCGCCGGGTAGATCGCGCCCAGCCCGTCCTCGCCGTTCAGCCGCTCGGTCACGAACGCCACGGCCTGCGCCACGGCGCGCTCGCGCGGAGCCTGCGGCAGCCGCGGCGCCACCGACTGCAGCACGCTGTCGAGGTGCTTGAACACGCGGCCCCAGGGCGAGCGGTACGGGCCGCGCACCCAGTCGCGCACCTGCTCGGGCGGCGTGGCAAACAGCTCCGGCACATGCACCCGGCGCGGGTTGCGGGCGCGCGGGCGCAGCGCCATCAGCACCAGCAGCGGCACCAGCACGGTGCGCGACCAGTAGCTGATGCGGTCGAGGTGGAACGGGAACCAGCCGGGCAGCAGCATGATCTCGACCGGCATCGAGGGCACCGCGCGCCACGGCACCTCGCCGTACAGCGCCAGCTGCGCGCGGGTGAACACGTTGCACCGCTCGGCCCCGCCGGCGCGCAGGATGGCCTCGCGGGCGGCCCGCATGTGCGGCGCCTGCGCGTCGTCGCCGATCAGCTTCAACGCGAAGTACGCCTTCACGCTGGCCGACAGGTTGAACGCGCCGTCGTGGAACAGCGGCCAGCCGCCGTGCCCGCCCTGCACCCGGCGCAGGTAGACGCCGATCTTGGCCTGCAGCTCCGGCTCGATGCGGTCGAGGAAATGCTCCAGCATCACGTACTCGGCCGGGATGGTGGCGTCGGCCTCCAGCTCGAACACCCAGTGCCCGTCCGGCCGCTGCCGCCGCAGCAACGCCTCGCGCGCCCGCAGCACGGCGTCGTCGAGCGCTGCTTCCGGCGCCCGCGTGTCGTTGCCCGTGGCTGCGTCGGGGGGCGTGTCCAAAAGCATCATTGTCCTTCAGGCGGCGATCAGCGTGGCCGCCGCGGTTCGGCCGGAGCGGATCGCCCCCTCGATCGTTGCAGGAAGGCCGGTTGCCGTCCAATCGCCCGCCAGCACCAGGTTCGCAAGCCCGGTGCGCGCCGGCGGGCGGCGGCGCTCCTGCTCGGCGGTGGCGGCGAAGGTGGCGCGGCGCTCCTTGACCACCCGCACCGGCGGCATCGCGGCGGGCAGGCCGTACGTCGCGCGCACGTCCGGCCAGGTGCGCGCGGCGATCTCCTCGGCGCTCAGCTCGACCAGGGCGGAGGCGGCGCTGATGGTGACCGAGAGCACCCCCGGCTTGACGAACACCCACTCCGCGGTGCCGCCCACCAGCCCGGTGAAGCCGGCGGCGCCGGCCGGGGCGTCGACGCGGAAATGCACGTTCAGGATCGCCTCGAACTGGTCCGGCACCACGAGGTCGGGCAGCAGGCCGCCGGCGACCCAGGCCGGCGTCGCCAGCACCACGGCGTCGCCCTCGCCGACGGGCGCGCAGCCGTCGGCGGTCTCGATCCCGGTCACCCGCCCGGCCGCCGAGCGCAGTCCCGCCACCCGGCGGCCGAGCAGCACGCTGCCGCCGCGCGCCCGCAGCCACGCCAGCGCCGGGTCGACGAAGCTTTCCGACAGGCCGGTGCGCGGGAAGCTCGGCACGCACGCGGCCCCGCCCTGCATCAGCGAATCCTGCACCACCCGCGCCATCAGGGTCGCGAGCGCGCGGTCGGGCTTGGTGTTCAGGGCGGCGATGGCGAGCGGCTCCAGCAGGCGGCGGTACAGCGCCCCGGCATGGCCGAGCACGCCGGCGACGGTCGCCTCGCCGCGCGCCCGGCGCAGCGCCAGCAAGGCGGCGTAGTCGCGCAGGCTGGTCCCGGGCACCCGGCGGCGGCGACTCATCACCCACCAAGGGATGCGTCCGAGGCCGGGCGCCACGGTCCAGCGCTCGCCGGTGCTGAGGTCCATGAACGCGAACCGCGCCTCGCCGGGGCCGCCCATGGTGTGCCGCGCGCCAACTTGGTCGAGGTACTCCATGGCGGCGCGGTTGCCCGACAGCAGCAGGTGGTTGCCGTTGTCGAGCCGCACGCCGAGGCCGCGGTCGAAATACGAGCGGCAACGGCCGCCGGCGGCGGGTCCCGCCTCGTACAGCACCACGCGCCGTCCGGCCTGCGCCAGCGACAGCGCCGCGGCCAGCCCGGCCAGCCCGGCGCCGACGATGTGGACAGTGTTCATGGTGGGGAAACGCTCATAGCAGCCCGTAACGCAGCGCGATCCATATCTTCTGCCGGCGCGGCAGTTTCACCGGGCGATCGGTGTGATTCCAGCCACGGTGTTGCAATCTTGCCAACAACGCCGCGTAGGTCGCGCCCATCAGCCGCGCCGGACGCATCGCCCGACGGTCGCAACCGCGCATGGCGGCGGCGGCGGCGGCGAATTTTCGTTCGGCATCGACAGCCAGCCGAGCGCAAACGCGGTGCAGCGCCGGATGCGCCAGCGCCGCCAGCGGATCGTGCGGCACGCCGGCCGCCTCCAGGTACTCGCGCGGCAGGTACAGGCGGCCCCGCGCCGCGTCCTCGGCCACGTCGCGCAGCACGTTGGTCAGCTGCAACGCCCGTCCCAGCGCGTGCGCCACCTGGTCGGCCATCGGCGAGCTGTCGCCGAACGCCCGCACCGACAGCCGCCCGACCGACGCCGCCACCCTGTCGCAGTATAAATCGAGCGTCGCGAGGTCGGGGGCGACGATGGCCACGGCGTCCATCTGCATCCCGTCGATGACGTCGCGGAAATCCGCCTCGCGCAGCGCGAACGCCGCCACCGCCCGGCGCAGCACGCGGGGAACCGGTCCGTCATCGTCGGAGTCGGCGCGATACAGGGCGGCGATCCGCGCCCGCCAGCCGTCCAGCGCCGGGCGCTTGGCGTCGAGCGGGCCGGGCTCGTCGGCGATGTCGTCGACGATGCGGCAGAAGGCGTAGATCGCGTACATCGCCGCCCGCCGGTCCGGCGGCAGCACCCGCATGCCGCGGTAGAAGCTGGTCCCGGCGGCGCGCACGATGGCCTCGACCGCGCTGAGGTCGGCCGGCGCGGCACCCAACGCGGCGCTCACGCGACGAACCGCAGCGCCGCGGAGACGCTCGCAACCGCGTCGCCGCGGGTGAGTTTCACCCGGCTGGCTACCGGGTCGCCCCGCCGCAGCCGTCGCGCGAGCCGCCGCGCCAGGCCGGCGATCACCGCCGTCTCCAGCCGCAGCCGCCGGTCGCGCACCCGGGCAGGCAACTCCGCCGCCGCCTGGTTCAGCGCGTCGCAACGGTCAAGCAGCTGGTCGAGCACCCGCCGCAGCCCAGGCGTCGCGGCGGGTGCCCGCAAGTCGGCGACGTCGGACCCGGCGGCGGCTAGCAAATCCTGCGGCAGGTAGCAGCGATCCAGCGCCGCCAGGTCCTTGGCCCCATCCTGCAGATGGTTCAGCACCTGCAAGGCGGCGCACAGCGCGTCCGACGCCGGCCAGGTGTCGCGCCGCTCGCCGTGCAGGTCGAGCACGTGACGCCCGACCGGCGCCGCCGACAGCCGGCAATACTCCAGCAGCTCGCCCCAGTCGGCGTAGCGGGACTTCACCGCGTCCTGCCGGAACGCGCCGAGCAGGTCGTGCGCGTGCTGCCCGGTGACGCCGGTGGCGGCGAGGCTGGCGCGCAGCCCGCTGCCGCTGCGGCTGCCCCGCGTCCGCGTGCCGTCCAGCACCGCCTGCATGGCGTCCAGCCGCGCCAGCTTGTCGTCGGCGGCCAGCGTGGCGCTGTCGGCGATGTCGTCGGCGTTGCGGGCAAAGGCGTAGAAGGCGTGGACGTGCGGGCGCAGCCGGCGGCTCACCAGCACCGAGCCGACCGGGAAGTTCTCGTCGTCGCGGCCCTTGCCCGACCAGCTCTCGACATCAAGCGCCGCGTTGGTCAAGCCGGGGCTCATGTCGCGGCCCCCGCGTAGGCGCGCGCCTTCCAGGTCACGCCGCGGCCGAAATGGTGGTCGAACGCCGAACCGAGCGTGGCCGTCACGTAGAACGCCGCGATGGCCGGCAGCAGCGGCGCCCAGGCCAACGACAGCCCGAACCGGCGCAGCGTCGGCACGAAGCTGGCGGCCATGGCGAACCACGCGGCAAGTCCCAGCCACCGCGCCGCGCCATGGCCGGACAGCGCGGCCAACGGCGGCAGCAGGAACACCACTCCCAGCCCCAGCACGGTTCCGGCCAGCAGGAGCGGCGAGCGGCGCAGCTGCACGTAGGCGGACCGCGCGACCATGCGCCAGATGTCGCCGACGTGCGGGTATGGCCGGATCGAGCGCGCCAGCCGGCTGTGGCCGAGCCAGATGCGGCCGCCGCGCTTGACCGCGCGGGCCAGCGCCACGTCGTCGATCAGCGCGCCGCCGATGGCCGCGATGCCGCCGATCCGCTCCAGCGCCGCGCGGCGGATCAGCACCGTGCCGCCGGCCGCCGCCGCCGTGGCGCGCAGCCCGTCGTTGACCCAGGCGAACGGGTACAGCAGTTGGAACAGGTAGACGAAAGCCGGGATCAGCGCCCACTCGGCCAAATCGGCGCAGCGCAGCGCCACCATCTCCGAGACCATGTCGGCGCCCTGCCGTTCGGCCGCCGCCATCAGCGTCGCCAGGTGGGCGGGATCGTGCTCGATGTCGGCGTCGGTCAGCAGCAGCCAGGGCGCGTCGGTGCGCGCGACCCCCTGATGCACCGCCCACAGCTTGCCGGCCCAGCCGGGCGGGCGGGCGGCCCCGGCCACCACCGTCAGCCGTTCCGAGTCCGGCAGCGCCTGCGCGATTGCCGCAGTGGCGTCGGCGCTGGCGTCGTCGACCAGCACCACCTGCAGCGTCCCGGCGTAATCCTGCCGCAGCAGCGAGCCGACGGCGCGCGCCACCACCGCCGCCTCGTCACGTGCCGGCACCACGACCGCAACCGCCGGCGCCAGCGACGGCGCAGCGGTCGGCAGCACCGGCCCGGCCTGCCAGAACCGCCCATGCAGCAGTACAAGGTACAGCCACGCCGCCAGCGCCAGGGCCGCCAACGCGGTCACGCCGGAACCATCCCGTTGGCGCGGAACCAGGCCACCGCGTCGGCCACCGCGGCGCGCGGCGGGCGTGGCGCGTAGCCGAGTTCGGAGCGCGCCTTGGCGTCGCTGAAGAACATCAGCTTCTTGGCCATGCGAAGGTGGTCACGCGTCACCAGCGGATCGATGCCGGCGACCCGCGCCAACCCCTCGCTCGCCACCGCCAGCGGCCACAACGCCTGTCGCGGCAGCCGCGCCCGGTTCTGCTTGCGGCCGGTCACGTCGTCGACCAGCGCGAGCAGGTGGCGCAGCGTCAGGTTCTGGCTGCCCAGGATGTAGCGCTCCCCGATGCGGCCGTGGTCCAGCGCCAGCAGGTGGCCGGCGGCGACGTCGTCGACATGCACCACGTTGATGCCGGTCTCGACATAGGCCGGCATCCGGCCGCGCGCCGCGTCGGCGATCATCCGCCCTGTGGGCGTCGGCTTGATGTCGCGCGGGCCGACCGGGCCGGCCGGGTTGACGATCACCGCCGGCAGGCCGCGGTCGCGCACCAGCGCCAGCACCGCCTGCTCGGCCCGGTACTTGGACTTCTTGTAGATGCCGGCGATCTGCTCCTCCCGCACCGGCGTCGTCTCGTCGGCCGGCGTGCCGTCGGCGTTGAGGCCGAGGGCGGCGACGCTGCTGCAATAGACGATGCGCTCGACCCCGGCGGCCAGCGCCGCAAGCATCAGCGCCCTGGTGCCTTCGACGTTGGCCTGCATCATGCTATCCGGGTCGGGAACCCAGATGCGGTAGTCGGCGGCGACATGGAACACGCTGCGGCAGCCGGCGACCGCTGCGGCCAGGCTGGCGGGATCGCGCAGGTCGCCGGTGACGAGTTCGACCGGCAGGCCATCGAGGTTGCGGCGGTCGCTGCCCGGCCGCACCAGCGCCCGCACCCGCAGCCCGCGCGTCAGCAGCGCCCGCGCCACGGCCGAGCCCACGAAGCCGGTGCCGCCGGTGACGAATGTTAAATCGTTGGACATGCTGGCGACATACCCTGCAACGCGGCGCTTCCCAAGGCCCGCCTACGATGCCGGCGGCAAGGCCGCCGAAAGGGCGACGGCGTTGGCGGGGTCGGTGACGAACCGGGTCACGTCGTCGAGCGTCGGCGCGCGATCGCGAAACAGCGGCGCGAAGGCGGCGAGGATGCCGATATGGCCGACGCCGGAATAAAGTTTGACCGCCACCGGGCCGCCTCGCGCCGCGATGCGGGCCGCCAGCGCCGTGCTGTTGCGCGGCAGCACGGTTTCGTCGGCAGTGCCATGCAACAGCAGCAGCGGCCGGTTGCGGCCGTCCGCGTAGTCAATCGGCTGGGTGACGCTGAGGTCGGGGGCGGACGCGAACACCGCGCGGATGTCGGGCCGCTCGATCGGCAGGAAGTCGTATGGGCCGGAGATGCCGACGGTTCCGGCGATGGCGTCGCGGTCGTCCCCGGCCGCCGCGAGGTAGCGCGGGTCCAACGCCAGCATGGCGGCGTTGTAGGCGCCCGCCGAGTGCCCGACCACGAACACCCGCCGCGGGTCGCCGCCCCACGACGCGGCGGCATGGTGCGCGAAGGCCACGGCATGCGCGGTGTCGTCGAGGAAATCCGGGAAGCGCGCCTCGGGGTAGACCCGGTAGTCCGGCACCATCGCCACGACGCCGCGCCGGGCCAGCTCGACGGCGACGAACGGGTAATCCTGCCGCCGGCCGAACTCCCAGCTGCCGCCGTACACGAACACCGCCACCGGCAGCGCGCCGGCAATGCGGCTTGGCCGGTAGACATCGAGCCGCAGCCTGGGATTGCCGGCGAGCGGCCCGGTTTCGTAAGGAACGTCGCGCACCACCGTGACATCGCGCTGCGAAATCGTCGCGTTGAGCGCACCCAACGGCGAACAGGCGGCCAGCAACGAGGTTACGACGACGGGAACAAAGTTGTGGCGGAAGCGCATAGACCGCGCCTGGCGTCTAGCGCACGCCGTCGGAGCCGTTGGTCCCGAACAGGCTGTCGTCGCTGCCGGTGTGGATTGAAATCACGTCGCACTCGCCGGGGACGGCGCGATCAACCCGGAACTGCGTGATCTCCGGCCGCGCCACCGCCGGCTGCGTCCCATCGGCACGCGCCGTCCCGGGCATCGCCGCCATGGAGACTGCCAGCATCGCCGCCAAAGAAACCCTCGTTACAACCTGTCGCATCGAAGCCACTCCATTCCCTATCTAAATAGGGTCGCCAGCCAATGCTTACCCATACGTTGCGTAAGCTAAGCCATATGCAGTTTATGCATTCACGTCTCCGCGTTCGCCGCAGCGCACCATGCCGTCGTGGTTTCCGGATGACGCCGCGCAACCACCCTTTCGGCACGACGCGGGCTGCTGATAGTGTCAACGCGTGGGAACGTTGCAACGCCGGCTGTGGCTGCGCTGATCCTGCCGCTGCTGGCGGCGGTGCTGGTGGCGCTTGCGACGGCGGCGGCCATCGCCGCTTGCGGGCGTGGACGCTTTGCCGGGCTGATCGCCACGGCGGCATGCGGCATCGGCGCAATCGCGGCGCTCGGCTACCTGGCCGGGGGCGCGCCGCCGGCCGGCATGGCCTCGGTCCTGCTGCTGCCGGGCGGCGGCCTGCGCTTCGCGCTCGACGGCCTGGGCGGCTGGATGGCGCTGCTGGTGTTGCTCGCCGCGACGGCCGCCAACGCCGCGGCACTCCCCGCCCCAGGCGCTGCGACCGGCGCGCTGCTGCCGGCGTTCGTGTTCGGCATGGTCCTGGCGGTGGTCGCCGCCGACACGCTGACGCTGGTGGCGGGATTCGAGCTGATGTCGCTGGCCTCGCTGGCGCTGGTGCTGAGCGGCTACGACAACGCCGAAGGGCGTGAGGCCGGCCTGCTCTACGGCGGCATGGCGGGCTTCGCGGCGGTGTGCTGCGTGGGCGGGCTGGCGTTGCTGTCCAACGGCGCCGGCCTCGACTTCGCCGCCATCCGCGCGCATCCGGCGCAGGGTTGGCGGGCCGGGTGCGGCTTCCTGCTGCTGCTGCTCGGGACCGGGTCGAAGGCCGGGCTGGCGCCGCTGCATGTCTGGCTGCCGCCCGCCCACAGCGCGGCGCCCGCCCCGGCCTCGGCGCTGATGTCGGGGGCGATGACCAAGGTGGCGCTGTACGTGCTGATCCGCGCGGCGTTCGACCTCGCCGGCCCGGCGACCCCGGCCTGGTGGGGCGTGGCGCTGCTGGTGGCCGGGGCCGCAAGTGCCGTCCTGGGGGCTTTGCGGGCCAACCTGGAAGATGATCTCAAGGCTGTTCTGGCCTGCTCGACCATCGAGCATGTCGGGCTGGTCACGGTCGGGCTCGGTTTCGCGCTGGTGGCGCGGGCCGCCGACCTGCCGGCGGTGGCCAGCCTGGCGCTCGCCGCGGCGCTGCTGCACGCCATGGCGCACGGGCTGTTCAAGACGCTGCTGTTCTTGGTCGCGGGCGCGGTCCAGAGCGCCGCCGGCAGCCGCCGGCTGGCCCGGCTCGGCGGCCTGCTGCGGCGCATGCCAGTGACCGGCGCGATGGCGCTGCTGGGTTGCGCCAGCCTCGCGGGCTTGCCTCCAAGCGCCGGTTTCGCCAGCGAATGGCTGTTGCTCCAGGCGGCGTTCGCGGCCCCGCGCTCCGGCAGCCTGGCATTGGAGCTGCTTAGCTGCTTCGTGGCGCTGGCGATGGCGGCCGCCGCCGCACTGGCCGCCGCCGCCGCGGTGCGGCTGCTCGGCATGGCGTTCCTCGGCCGCCCGCGCACGCCGCTCGGAGCCTCGGCCCAGGACGCGCCGCCGCCGGCGCGCTGGGCGATGGGCGGGCTGGCGACGATGTTGGCGCTGCTCGGCCTGTGGCCCGGATTGTGGCTCGGCCTGCTCGGGCCGGCGTTGCGGATGCTGGTCGGGGCCGGGATGGGCGAGCGCGCCGGGCCGTGGCTGGTGACGCCGCAGGCGCAGGCGCCCGGCTACCCGCCGTTGCTGGTGCTGCTGCTGCTGGCGCTGGCCGCGACGGCCGGGCTGTGGCTGTCGCTGCGGCCGGGAATGGCCGAGCGGCGGGCGGCGCCGGCCTGGGACGGCGGGTTCGCCCCGGCCCCTGCCTGGCTGCCGTTCGGCGACCCGATCACCCAGTACGGGCCGGACGGCTTCTCGCAGCCGATCCGCCGCGCCATGGCGACGCCGCTGCTGTCGGTCACCGAAGCTATCGACATGCCGGCCCCCGGCGATCCCAGGCCGGCGCGGATCGCGGTCGCCATGCGCGACCCGGCGTGGCTGCTGCTGTTCGCCCCCGCGGCGCGGCTGCGCGCCTGGCTGTCGGCGCACGGCGAGCTGCTGCAGGTGTTGCCGGCGCGCCGGGCGCTGTCGTTGCTGTTCGCCGTGCTGGTGGTCCTGCTGGCGGCGGTCGCCGCGGTCGAGCAGTGGTGAGCGCGCTGCTGCCGCCTGTGGCGCTGGCGCTGCACGTGGCGCTGCTGCTGGCCGCCGCCCCGTTGCTGACCGGGCTGCTGCGCCTGGCGCAGGCGCGCCTGCTGGGGCGGACCGGCGCGTCGCCGCTGCAGCCCTTGCGCGACCTGCGGCGGCTGTCGCGCAAGCAGGGCATCCACGCCGAGACCGGCTCATGGCTGCTGCGCGTGGCCCCGGTCGCCGACTTTTCCGCAAGCGTCGCCGCGGCGGCGCTGGTGCCGTCGTTCGCGCTCGGCATGGCCAGCGCCCCAGCCGCCGACCTGCTGGCGTTCGCCGGCCTGCTCGGCCTCGGCCGGGCGGCGACGGCGCTGGCGGCGCTCGACGCCGGCACCGGCTTCGGCGGCATCGGGGCCAGCCGCGCCATGACCTTCTCGGTGTTCGCCGAGCCGGCGCTGCTGCTGGTGATCTTCACCTTCACCCTGCTGGCCGGCACCACCAACCTCGACGCCATCGCCGGCACGGTCCACGAAGGGGCGCTTGGCCTGCGAGTCTCGATGGGCCTGGCGCTGGTCGCGACGCTGGCGCTAGGCCTGGTCGAGAACGGACGGCTGCCGGCCGGCAACCCGGCCTCGCACCTGGAGCTGACCATGGTTCACGAGGCGATGCTGCTCGACTATTCCGGGCGCGACCTAGCGCTGCTGGAATGGGCGGCGGCATTGCGGCTGCTGGTCTGGATGAGCCTGGTCGGCATCGTGTTCGCGCCGTTCGGGGTTGCTTTCGCGGACGCGCCGCTGGGCTGGCCGCTCGGCCTCGCGGCATGGGCCGGCAAGGTGCTGCTGCTGGCCGGCGGCCTGGCGCTGCTGGAGGCCAGCCGCGCCAGGATGCGGTTGTTCCGGGTGCCGGAGTTCCTTGGCGTGGCCATTCTACTCGGCCTGCTGGCGGTGATTTTCCTATTCATCAGCCAAGGCTTCGCATGAATAGCTTGGGTTTCGCGTGAGCGGCGGCTTTGACTACGACCTCGCGCACCTGCTCGGCGGCAGCGTGCTGCTGCTGTCGTTCGGGCTGCTCGCCCAGCGCCGCACCGGGGCGCTGATCGGGCTGTACGCCTGGCAGGCCGGGGTGCTGGCGGCGGCGGCGGCGTGGCAGGCCTGGGTCCAGGGCGCGCCGGAGCTTTACGTGACCGCCGCCGTGACCCTGGCGGCCAAGGCGGCGGCAATCCCCACGGCGCTGCATCGCATCGCCGGACGCCTGGCCCTCGCCCGCGGGCACGAGGCCGGGCTGGGCATCTTCAGCTCGATGGCGGCGGGGGTCGCGGTAGTGGCTCTGGCGGTGCTGGTGGTGCTGCCGACCACGCCGCAGCAGGCGGCGCTGACCCGCGAGGACCTGGCGCTGGCGATGTCGGTGGTGCTGCTCGGCGTGCTGGTGATGATCACCCGGCGCTCGGCGCTGGGGCAGGTGATCGGCTTCATGTCGATGGAGAACGGGTTGGTCCTAGCCGCCGTCAGCGTCGCCGGGATGCCCCTGGTGGTCGAGCTTTCGGTGGCGGTGCTGGTGCTGGTGGCGTTCGTGGTGTTCGCGGTGTTCGTGTTCCGCATCCGCGGTCATTTCGACAGCGTCGACACCGCCCATCTCGACCGCCTGCTGCACGGCCGCGACTGATGGGCGAGCTTGGCAGTCCGCAGGCCCTGGTCGTGCTGCTGCCGCTGCTGAGCGCCGGCGCTCTGGTGTTCGTGCGGCGTCCGGCCTGGAGCGCCTGGGCGATGCTGGCGGCCAGTGCCGCGACGTTCGCCCTGGCGTGCCGGCTGCCGTTCGAGCATCTGGCGGGGACGCTGCTGCTGGCCGATCCGCTGTCGGCGCACATGGCGGTGCTGACCGCGTTCGTGGGCCTGGCGGCGGCGTGGTTCAGCCGCGCCACCCTGCCGGAGCTGGCGGCGCAGATGACGCCGGCGGCGCTGCGCCACTACCACGCGCTGTTCATGGCGTTCCTCGGCTTCATGCTGCTGGCGCTGCTGTCCGACAACCTCGGCGTGGCCTGGGTCGGGATCGAGGCGGCGACCATCGCCGGCGTGGTCGCCGTCGGCCTGCCGCGCACCCCGGGCGCGGTCGAGGCGGCGTGGAAGTATTTCGTCGTCGCCGGCGTGGGCGTCGGACTGGCGCTGTTCGGCATCGTGGCGCTGTACCTGGCGGCGCAGGCGGCCGGCGTGACCGGGCTGGGCGGCATGAGCTGGACCGCCCTGACGGCGGCGGCTCCGAGTCTGCCGGCGCCGCTGCTGAACCTTGCCTTCGTGTTCCTGCTGGTCGGCTACGCCACCAAGGCCGGGCTGGCGCCGCTGCACACCTGGCTCGCCGACGCCCACGCCGAGGGGCCGACGCCGCTCTCGGCGGTGCTGTCGGGGTCGGTGCTGAACGTGGCGCTGATCTCGATCCTGCGGCTGCGCGGCGTGGTCGCCGGCAACCCGGCGACGATCGATCCCGGCATCCCCATCGAAGCGCTCGGCGTCGCATCGGTGCTGCTGGGGGCGCTGGGCATGTGGCGGCGGCGCGACATGAAGCGGTTCTTCGCGCTGTCCAGCATCGAGCAGAACGGCTTGGTGGCGCTGGCGTTCGGCGTCGGCGGCGCGGCCGGGGTGTTCGCCGGGCTGCTGCACATGACGCTGCAAACCTTGGCCAAGGCGGCGCTGTTCATGGCGGTGGGCGATGCCGCGCAGCGCAAGGGCAGCCAGCGGCTGGAAGCCATCGGCGGCCTGCTGGCCAACCACCGCCGGCTCGGCCTGACCTTCGCCGCCGGCATCGCGGCGGTGGCGGCGCTGCCGCCGTTCGGGATGTTCGCAAGCGGGTTCCTGATCCTGACGGCCGCCATGCGGCAGGCCCCGCTGGCGGGTGCGCTGGCCGGGGCGGGCCTCGTCATCGGCGCCTGGGCGCTGCTGTCGCGGCTGATCGCGCTCTGCCTGGGCCAGCCTACCCCGGATGTCGGGCCGGCGCCCGCGCCGGCCGCGCTGCTGCCGGCGTGGCTGCTGCTGGCCGTGGTCCTGGCGGCCGGCGTGGCGCTGCCCTCGCCGGTGTCCGCCTGGCTCGGCGGCATCGCGGGCGCGCCGCGTTGAGCGCCCCCAACTTCATCTGCGCTGGCGAGATCATCCGTGCCGCGCCGATCGAGGCCTGTCGCCCGGTCGCCCGCCACGTGCTCGACGTGGCCGGCTGGAACGCCATGACGGCGGCGCTGGCGGGAGCGCCGCTCGATCTGCTGGCGCTGTGGGCCGACACGCAGCAAGTCCACGCGCTGTTCGAGGACACCGCGGCGCACGAGACGCTGCTCGCCTCGGTGCCGGTGGTCGCCGGCCATTACCCGGCGCTGTCGCCGCAGCGGCCGGGCGCCGCGCTGTTCGAGCGCATGGTCCACGACCTGTGGGGCCATGTCGCCGACGGCGCCGCCGACCAGCGGCCCTGGCTCGACCACGGCCGCTGGGACGTGGCTGCCCCGATGTCGCCGCGCCCCACGCCGAACGCCGGTCCGTTCGAGCCGCCGGAGTTCTTCCCGGCCGGCGAAGGGCTGCACCAGGTCGCGGTCGGCCCGGTCCACGCCGGCATCATCGAGCCGGGGCATTTCCGGCTGACCGTGCAGGGCGAGGCGGTGGCGCGGCTGGAGCTGCGGCTCGGCTACGCGCACAAGGGCACGCTGCTGCTGCTGCGCGGCAAGACGCCACGCTCCGCCGCCCGGTTCGCAGCGAGGCTGTCCGGCGACAGCACGGTGGCGCACGGCATCGCCTTCGCCCGCGCCGCCGAGGCCGCAAGCGCCACCGACGCCCCGCCGCGCGCCCACGCCCTGCGCGCGGTGATGGCGGAGATGGAGCGCGTCGCCAACCACCTGCTCGACATCGGCGCGGTCGTCAACGACGCCGCCTGGGCGATCGGCCCGGCGCGGTTCGGGGTGCTGCGCGAGGCGATGCTGGCGGCGGCGCAGGCGGCGTTCGGCCACCGGCTGATGATGGACGTGGTGGTTCCCGGCGGCCTCGTCGCCGACATCGCGCCCGGGGGAGCCGCTGCGGTGATCGCGGCGCTCGATGCGGTGGCGGCGGCGCTGCCGACGCTGCTGCGGCTTTACGACGGGACCGCGAGCCTGGCCGACCGCATGGTGGGCACCGGCCGCATCACTGCCGAATACGCCGCCGCGTACGCCGCCGGCGGCGTTGTCGGCCGGGCGAGCGGCGGCATCCGCGACCTGCGGCGCTCGCCCTCGTACCCGCCCTACGACGCGCTGAAGGTGCGGGCGCCGACGCTGCATGCCGGCGACGTCGACGCGCGGGTGCGGCTGCGTTTCGCCGAGCTGGACGAGAGCGCCCGCCTGCTGCGGGCGTTGCTGGCGGCGCTGCCCGAGGGCGCAGTGTCGGTGTCGCTGCCGATGGCCGGCGGCGAGGGGCTGGGCTGGGCCGAGGGCTTCCGCGGCGACATCTGGCACTGGATGCGGCTCGACGGGGGCTTGATCGGCAGCGCGTTCCTGCGCGACCCGAGCTGGCTGCACTGGCCGCTGGTGGAGGCGGCGATGGCGGGCGCCATCATGGCCGACTTCCCGCTGCTCAACCGTTCGGTCAACGCCTCCTATTCGGGAGTGGATTTGTGATGCTGCGCCTGTTCGCCCGCACGTTGCGGCACGGCCCCGACACGCTGCCCGCCCCGCCGACCGACCAACCCACCGTCGCGGCGCTGGCGGCGCGGCTGCAGGCGGCGTCGCAGCGCCGGCTCGGCCGCAGCCTGGCGATCCGTCACGTCGACGCCGGCAGCTGCAACGGCTGCGAGCTGGAGCTTCAGATGCTAGGCAGCGCGGTCTACGACCTGGAGCGGTTCGGCCTGCGCTTCGTCGCCAGCCCGCGCCACGCCGACGTGCTGCTGGTCACCGGCCCGGTGACGCGCAACATGCACGAAGCGCTGTTGCGTACCTGGGCGGCGGCGGCGGAGCCGAAATGGGTGGTGGCGGCCGGCGACTGCGCCGTCGACGGCGGCGTGTTCAAGGGCAGCTACGCGGTCGCCGGCGGCGTCGAGGCGGCGCTGCCGGTCGATCTGACGATCCGCGGCTGCCCGCCGACTCCGGCGCAGCTGCTGGACGGCCTGCGGGCGTTGCTGGAGGCCAATGCCGGGGCGTGACGCTTTTTGTTGCCGATCAGACAGCCTCCAGGACGGACACCTCAAGTCGTCTGCCAAGCACGCGCAGCGCCGCATCCAGCTGCTGGCCGTTGGCCCGCGGGCCGCCGCGGATGCTGCGGGAGTGGGTTTGCCGCCCGCGACCAAAACGCTGAACAGAGACATGAGGGCGTCTACCGCCCGCTCCATAGCCTTTGCGCGCGTCTGCCCTAGGTGACCGCTCCCGAAACATCCGGGAAAGTCGCGGTGATCCCTTCCGCTTCTTCCAGCAACTCAATTTCCAGCAACTCAATCGGCCAAGCGAAGTGCGTGTCTGCCTTTCCGCGACAGCCGATCTGAAATGAAGTCGACCCCCTACAGGAACCTCGGCCGCAGCAGCCGCCGGGTAAGCATCGAAAACAGCATGGCCGTGGTGAGCGCCGCGCCCACCGCCGTCGCCGGCCGCTTGCGGGTCCGCACGGCGACACGTTCCAGCAGGCCCTCGACCGCGCCGGCGACGTTGATTGCCGCCGGGATCACCTGCTGATCGAGAACCAGCCGCAACTCCGACGGCGGCGACTTCTTCGCGAGCATGTAGCTCTTGCTGACCATGGCCCGATCCCCCATCCGATGACGACGCCCTGACAACCGGCCGTGCCGGCGATGGTTGCCTGCGTCGAAGCAACCCCGCCGCCGCCGCGCGTGTTGTGTCGCCATCGTCCCCAGCGGAGATTTGCGCGATGAGCCGCAGCCCAACCTTCAAGCCCTACACCGCGCCGGCCGGCGGCTGGGGTTCCGCCCGTTCGCTCGGCAACATCCTGAGCCGCGAGGGCGTGCTGGCCAGCGGCGCCCTGACGCTGAGCCGGCAGAACAAGGTCGACGGCTTCCAGTGCGTCAGCTGCGCCTGGTCCAAGCCGGCCAACCCGCTGCCGTTCGAGTTCTGCGAGAACGGCGCCAAGGCGACCGCGTGGGAGATCACCGCGCACCGCTGCACCCCGGAGTTCTTCGCCCAGCACAGCGTCGCCGAGATGCTGGACTGGGACGATTACGCCCTGGAGAAGGTCGGCCGGCTCACCCACCCGATGCGCTACGACGCCGCCACCGACCGCTACGTCGAGGTGACGTGGCAGTCGGCGTTCGCCGAAATCGCGCGCGAGCTGCGGGCGGTCAAAGAGAAGGACCCTAAGCGGGCGGTGTTCTACAGCTCCGGCCGCTGCTCCAACGAGGCCAGCTACCTGTACGGGCTGTTCGCGCGGCTGTACGGCAACAACAACCTGCCGGACAGCTCCAACATGTGCCACGAGACCACCTCGGTGGCGCTGCCGATCAGCATCGGCGTGCCGGTCGGCACCACCACGCTGGACGACTTCGCGCACACCGACTGCATCCTGTTCTTCGGCCAGAACCCCGGCAGCAACAGCCCACGGATGCTGCACCCGCTGCAGGAGGCCAGCGAGCGCGGGGTGCCGATCATCGTCTACAACCCGCTGCGCGAGCGCGGGCTGGAGCGGTTCACCAACCCGCAGTCGCCGACCGAGATGCTGACCCACAAGGAAACCCGGATAGCCTCGCAGTACCACCAGGTGAAGGCCGGCGGCGACCTCGCGGCGCTGACCGGCATCTGCAAGCGGCTGGTCGAGATGGACGACGCCGCCAAGGCCAGCGCCACGCCGACGGTGCTCGACCACGGCTTCATCCTGGAGCACACCCACGGCTTCGACACCTTCGTCGCATGGCTGCGGACCCAGGACTGGGACGAGCTTGAACGCCGCTCCGGCCTGACGCGCGCGGCTTTGGAGGCGACCGCCGGGCTGTATGCCAAGGCCGGTCCGACCATGGCGATTTACGGCATGGGACTGACGCAGCACCGCGCCGGGGTCGAGACCATCCAGATGCTCGTCAACCTGCTGCTGATGCGCGGCAACATCGGCAGGCCGGGCGCCGGCATCTGCCCGGTGCGCGGCCACAGCAACGTCCAGGGCCAACGCACCGTCGGCATCAGCGAAAAGCCCGAGCTGATCCCAATGGACGTGCTGGCCAAGCAGTACGGCTTCGAGCCGCCGCGCGACACCGGCCTCAACACCGTCGAGGCGTGCGAGGCGATCCTGGCCGATAACGTGGACGCGTTCTTCATGCTGGGCGGCAACTTCGTCCGCGCCATCCCCGACCGCGACCGGATGGAGCCGGCATGGCGGCGGATGCGGCTCACCGTCAACGTCGCCACCAAGCTGAACCGCAGCCACTTGGTGCACGGCGAGATCAGCTACATCCTGCCGGTGCTGGGCCGCATCGAGGTGGACAAGCAGCCGAGCGGGCCGCAGTCGATGTCCATGGAGGACAGCACCTCCTGCATCCACGGCTCGAAGGGCGTACGGGCGCCGGCCTCGAAGCACCTGATCAGCGAGGTCCGGCTGGTCGCGGAGATCGCCAGGCGCACGCTGGAGCCGAACCCGAAAGTCACCTGGGACGCCTGGGCGGACGACTACAGCCTGATCCGCAAGGCCATCGGCGTGACCTACCCCGAGATATTCCACGACTACGAGACGCGGATGTGGGAGCCGGGCGGCTTCCACCGCCCGCTGCCGGCGCGCGAGCGGGTGTGGAAAACCAAGACCGGCCGCGCCAACATCATCACCCCGAAGGGCCTGGACGAGGACCTCGACATGCCGGAAGTCGGGCATGACGTACTGCGGCTGATCACGCTTCGCAGCAACGACCAGTTCAACACCACGGTGTACGGCTACAGCGACCGCTTCCGTGGCATCGAGGGCACGCGCATGGTGGTGCTGATGAACCGCGACGACATCGACCGCCTCGGCCTCAGGGAAGGCGAGCAGGTCGGCATGGAGACCTCGTCCAAGGACGGCATCAGGCGCGCCATGGCCGGCTTCCGCGTCACCCCGTACGACATCCCGGCGGGCTGCATCGGGGCCTACTATCCGGAAGCCAACTCGCTGCTGCCGGTCTGGCACTACGCCGAGGGCAGCAAGGTGCCCGCGGCGAAGTCTATTCCGGTAACGATCCAGCGCGAGGCCGTGCAGCGCGAGATTGCCTAAGAACGATATACGATGTTTTCGTGTAAGCCCCTACTTGCCGGCAGCATCAACTTGCGTGGGTCACATCGCATGTTAGGAGTGTCGCCTTCCATGTAGGGAGTGAGACTGACATGCGAATCAGGGTCAGCCCATTTATTGTCCTGGCAGCTTCCTGGGCGGTTTTCGCCAACGGCACTCTCGCCGGTACGAACGCGAACTCCGCCACTCCGCCAAAGAGCGCCAAGCGGGGCGTCGCCTACGACCTGGCTTCGCAAGCCGATCTGCAGGCGCTCTCGCCAGGGGTGAGTTGGTGGTACAACTGGGGCTCCACGCCCAACGGCGCCGTGCCGGTGAACTACCCCACACAGTATGCGATGGACTATTATCCGATGCTGTGGAACGGCAACTTCGACGGCGCCGCCGTCGAGAGCTTCCTCAGGGCGCATCCGACGATTCAATACCTGCTTGTGTTGAACGAGCCGAATGTCGGGGGACAGGCCTATATGACGCCGCAACAGGCGGCGCAGCTATGGCCGCGCTACGAGGCGATCGCCGCGGACACCGGAGTCAAGATCGTGGGGCCGCAGATAACCTGGGGCACCATGCCGAACTACAGCGACCCGGTGGTCTGGATGGATGCGTTCTACGCCGCCTACGAAGCGGCCAACAACAACCGCCAGCCGCGCATCGACTACCTCGGCTTTCATTGGTACGACTATGGCCTGGACAGTCAGCTGAACCGCTTGGACAAGTACAACAAGCCCATCTGGCTGACCGAGTTCGCCAACTGGCACAGCCAGAACGATGGCGCCCAGATCACCACCGCCGCCGAACAGGAGACGCAGATGACCGCCATGGTCGCCGCCTCCGAGCAACGCAGCGACGTGTTCCGCTACGCCTGGTTCACCGGGCGGGTCAGCCCGGACCCTCACTACAGCAGCCTGCTCGCCGGCTCCGGGCAGCTGACGGAGCTGGGGCAGCATTACCTCAGCCTTCCCGTCGGGCAGTAGGCCCTTGGCGCCCGACAGTTTGCGGGGTCGTGTCCCACGCAGACTGTCGGGGCCGGCTAGGCTGACTTGGCCGCTCAGTAGTAGCGGTGGCCGCCGCCGAACAGCAGGAACAGGATGATCAGCAGCAGCACGAGGCCGATCCCGCCGCCGCCCCAGCTGCCACGCGTCGGCATGATGGGATCGCGGCTGCCACCATACCAGCCCCGGCGGTAGCCGGTGTGCCCGAAGCCGCCAAAGGCGAGAATAATCAGCAGAATAAGAATGATGGTCATGGCGCGTCCCTCCTTCGTTGCGACCGGGCGAGCGTAGCACAAGGCGGGTGCAGTCCGCCCCTCAAGTCGCGGCGATTGCCTGGGCAGGCGCCCTGGTGCGCGCCGCCATCGTTGTGAGCGCCCCTGGCCAGTGTCGCGCCAACGCCAGCATCGCCGCCTGCCCCGCCGCGTACTGGCCTATCCGCTGCGCCACGGTGGCGAGGCGGACTTGCCCGCCAAGGTCGCGTGCCATGCGCCGGTGGAACGTCCCGGCAGTACCGCCGGCCAGCACCGTCGTTGCCGCTGCCGTCGCGGTGTGCAGCGCCATCGCCATGCCGTCGCCGCAGAACGACGGGATCACCGCCATCTGGTCGCCAAGTCGGAACAGCCCCGGCAACGCCTCGCCGGCGTCGCGATGCACGAAGCCGTACGGCACCCGGAAGATGCTGACCGGGCGCTTCAGCAATGCTGTAGCGCCGGCCAACCTATGCCGCAGATGCGGGCTTTCGGTCAGGAGGTTGTCGAGCAGCCCGTTCCAGCCGCTTTCCGGAATCCGGGCGCGCGGCACCATCAGGCACAAATTGGCGCGCCCACCTTCGATCAGTTGCAGCCCGGCGTAGCCGCCGCGCAACAGGATCACCTCGACATGGCCGTCCAGCGCCGCGCGCTGCGGCGGAGCCAGGTCGAAGTAGGTTTTGAAGCCGACCAGCTCGGCCGGCGGGCGGCGCAGCCGGCGACGAACGCCGCGCAGGTCGCGCTTGCCGGTCGCCAGCAGCAGGGTGTCGCAGCCCCGCTCGCCGGCCGTGGTGTGCAGCGCCACCCGACCCCCGACTTGCCGCGCCTCCCCGGCCGAGACGCCGCGTAGCAGCGTCGCCCCGCACCCCGCCGCGCGCACCAGCAGCGCCTCGTCCAGGACCCGCCGCGACAGCCCGGCGGCGCGGAAACCGAGCGCCGCGTCGGCGATCCCGGCCGGTCCGACCAGCCTTACTCGCTCGATCGCCGAGGCGCCGAGGGCGACAGGGTTGATTCCGAGCCGTTTTAACGTGCCGCCGGCCTCGTGACTGAGAAACTCGCCGCAAATCTTATCGCGCGGCCCTAAATCGCGCTCGATCAATGTCACCCGCCGGCCAGCCTCGGCCAGCAGGCAGGCCGCCGCGGCACCCGCCGGACCGCCGCCCACGACGACGACCTCGCTCAGCGCAGGTGCTCCAGGCAGTAGCGGAACGGCACCTGCCAGCGCAGCTCCGCGCGCACCCCGGCGACCGCCAGCAGCCGCTCCCAGTCGCCGCGGCGGAAGCTGCGGGCGATCGACACCGGGCCGTCGTGCTGCACGAAGCGGTGCCAGCCGGCGGCGCGCGAGAGCACCCTGAAGCCGTGATACGAGATCGCGCTGCGGTGCAGGTCGTTGACGAACCAGCCGCGCACCGCCAGGCGGTCCATCCAGCGCAGGAACTCGACCACCGCCGGGTCGGGCAAATGGTGGGTGAACAGCGAACTCACGATCACGTCCGGCCGCGGGTCCGGGCGGTAGGCGAACACGTCGCTCGTCACGTACTTGATCGCCATGTCCGGCGGCGTCGCGGCGATGGCCGCGGCGGTGCTCAGCGGGTTGAGGTCGACCCCGGACAGACGCAGCGTCAATCCCCGCCGCTCGCCCCAGCGATGGACGATACGCAACAGGTCGCCTTCGCCGAACCCGACATCCAGCACCGAAAGCGGCGTCCCGGCCGGCAGCGTGCGCGCCACGCGGTCGAGCCAGGCCAATGTCGGACGATGCGCCAGCGTCACCACGTTGACGGCCGCGAGGTCGCGCAGGCAGCGGGCGAAGTCGGCCGCGTCGGTCGCCTCGGTGTCCATCAGCTCGGTCTCGACGCTGCGCCGCGACAGGTCCATGGCGGTCAGCCTTGCATCTGGAAGCGAAATGTCTCCGCCACCACGCCCGGCCCGAACGCCATCGCCATGCCGCGTCCCTGGCTTGCTGCCGGCTCGCGCAGCATCGCCGCGAGCACGAACATGACGGTGGCCGAGGACATGTTGCCATACTCGTGCAGCACCGCGCGCGAGTGGCGCAGCGCGTCGGCATCGAGCGACAGGCCGATCTCCACTGCGTCCAGCACGGTGCGGCCGCCAGCATGGACCGCCCACAGGTCGATCTCTTGGGCGCCCTCGCCGCGCAGCAGGCCGCGGTCGTCGCCCCCGCCGAGTTCCTCGCGCAGGGCCTGCGCGATGCGGCCCGGCACCTTGCCGGACAGGTGCATGTCGAACCCCTGGTCGCCGATGTGCCAGGTGATGAGGTCGCGGCTGTCCGGCAGCACCTTGTTGCGGAAGTCTCGCAGCTCCAGACCGACCGGGTCGGCGCTGACCAGGGCGGCGGCGCAGCCGTCGGCGAACAGCATGAACGACAGCACCGTCTCCAGGTCCGAGGTCTCCTGCAGGTGCAGCGTGCTCAGCTCGCAGTTGACCACCAGCACCCGCGCCGATGGGTCGGCGCGGACGATGTGGTGCGCCGCCCGCAGCGCCGGCACCGCCGCCGAGCAGCCCATGAAGCCGATCAGCGTGCGCTCCACGTCGGAGCGGAGGCCGAGCCGCTCGCACAATTGCAGGTCGAGGCCGGGCGCGCTGAAGCCGGTGCAGGAGGCCGCCACGACATGGGTGACGCGGTCGAGTTCGGCTCCGATGTCGAGCGCCGCCACCGCCGCCAGCGCCAGGTCCAGCGCCCACGGCTCGTACAGGGCCATTCGCGCCGCGGTCGTCGGGAACGCGCCGCGACGGTAGAACTGCCCAGCGTCGACCTCGCCGGCCGTCAGCGCGCCGGGCACGAAATTGGACCAGCGATGGGCGATGCCGGCGCGCTCCGCCATGCGGTCGAACACCGTGCGGGCCTTGTCGTCGCGCAGCATGGTGCGGCCGAAGGCCACGAACGGTTCGTGGATGTCGTGCGGCGGCACCGCGGTGCCGATGCGGTTCACGTAAGTGGCGATGGTGCGCGCTCCGGTCATGGCGCCGCCTGTACCGCGAGCACCGCGTTCAGGCCGCCGAATGCGAAAGAGTTGGACAGCGCCACGCCTGCGGACACCGGCCGCGCGGCGTTCGGGATGCAGTCGACGGCGCATTCCGGGTCGGCGACCCGGAAGCCGATGGTCGGCGGCAGCACGCCCTCGCGCAGCGCCAGCACGGTGACGACCAGCTCCAGCGCGCCGCTGGCGACCATGCAGTGGCCGATCATCGACTTGGTGGAGGACACCGGCAGCTCCGGCAGCCGCGCGCCGAACACCCGCGCCAGCGCCGCCGACTCGGCGCGGTCGTTCAGCCTGGTGCCGGTGCCGTGGGCGTTGACGTAGCCGACCGAAGCCGCCTCCAGCCGCGCGTCGTCGAGCGCCGCCCGCATCGCCGCTGCGGCCCCGGCGGCGTCCGGCGCGGTGATGTCGCCGGCGTCGGCGCTCATGCCGAAGCCGACCAGCTCGGCGTGGATGCGCGCGCCGCGCGCCACGGCGCGGTCCCAGGCCTCCAGCACCACGATGCCGGCGCCCTCGCCGATGGCCAGCCCGCTGCGGTCGCGCGAGAACGGCCGGCAGGCGTCGGCGGTCAGCACCCGCAGCGCCTCCCAGCCCTTGAGGAAGCCGAACACCACCGGCGCGTCGCTGCCGCCGGTCACCGCCACGTCGAGCATCCCGTTTCGCACCATGTGGAACGCCTGCCCGATGGCGTGATTGGACGAGGCGCAGGCGGAGGCCGCCGAGAAGCTCGGGCCGCGCAGGCCGAACTCCATGGAGACCTGGCTGGTCGGCGCGCTCGGCATGGCGCGCGGCACGGTGAACAGGTGCACCCGGTTGGCGCGCTCGCCGTACACCGCGAGGTAGGCGGCATCGAACGTGCCGAGGCCGATGGACGCCCCTAGCACCGCCCCGGCGCGCAACGGCTCGGCGACCGCCGCGCCGGCGTCGCGCACCGCCTCGCGCGCCGCCACCAGGGCCAGTTGCGAGGTGCGGTCGAGCATCGCCAGGCGGCGGGCGTCGAAATGCGTGGCCGGGTCGAAACCGGCGACCTCCGCCGCCAGCGTGGCGCTCAGCCGGTCGGTGGGGATGCCGGCGATCGGGCGGATGCCGCACTCGCCGCGCAGCGCCGCCGCCCACAGCGACGGCACGTCGGCTCCCAGCGCGCAGATCGCGCCCAGCCCGGTGATGGCGACCCGCCGAGCTGACAATCAGGCGCCGGGCGCGGCTTGCGCGACTTTGGCCGGCGCGGCGCGGGCGCGGTCCAGGGTCAGCACGACATGGTCGACCAGGTCGCCGACGGTGGCGAACTCGGCCCCGGCGCCCTCGGACACCACCGGGATCTCGACGTCGAAGCGCGATTCCAGCTCGAAGATGGTCTGCACCATGTCGAGCGAGGGGATGCCGAGTTCCGCGATCGACGCCTCGGGCAGTAGCCGGTCGCGAGCGACTCCGGTCTCCTTGGCCACGATGTCGAGGATCCCGTCGCGTCGCGGATCGGTCATTGGCATTCGCTGCATCCGGATTGTTCCGGACGATATAGCGATTCCAGCGGCCGATGCGAGGCCGGCGCGGGCGGGCCGCTTCAGACCCGTTCGTAGACCCCGAACAGCAGGCCCCAGCCCAGCACATGGCCGCGCACCTGCGCCAGGGCGGCGCGGCGGCCCGGCGGCGTGGCGAAGGATGGCACGACGTCGAGCGCCAGCAGCTGGAACGCGTAATGGTGCGGCCCGTGGCCGGGCGGCGGCGACGGCGGCAGCCAGCCCGCGGCGGTGAAGCTGTTGCGGCCGCAGCGCAGCCCGTCCGGCCCGACGCCGCTCAGCGCCGCCGGGACCGCGCCCTCGGCCAGCGCCGTCAGCGTGGGCGGGACGGCGTAGGCCAACAGATGCACCAGCGGCGTCACGAACGGGATGTCCGGGTCCTCGACCAGCAGCAGCAGCGAGCGGGCGGCCTCGGGAACTCCGTGCCAGGACAGCGGCGGCGACAGCCCGGCGCCGTCGGCGGTGAACCGTTCGGGGATGTCGACGCCACCCCCGAACACCGCGCTGCGCAGGGCGATGCACTCGGGCGCTGCCGCAATCCAGGGCTGCCGCGTGGCCAGGCCCGCCATTCCGGCGCGAACGCCGTGCAGCGCCCTGCCGACCGGTCGCATCATCGCCGTCATCATGCCCGAACGCTCCCGCAGCAAGCCTGCAACCCTGACGCTTCATTCATGCGACGGTTCCCGGCGCCGGCAGCAGGCTGGCCTGCGCGTCGACGCGCAGCGTCAGCAGCGCCGCGATGCTGACGCAGGCCGCGCCGGTTATGTATAAGCCGACAGCGCCCAGCCCGCCCTCCGCCAGCAGCAGTTGCGCCGCATAGGGGGCCAGCGACGCGCCCAGGATGCCGCCGAGGCTGTAGGCGGCGGACGCTCCGGTGTAGCGGACCTCGGTGGGGAACAGGCTCGGCAGCAACGCCCCCATCGGGGTGAAGACCACGCCCATCAGCGCCATTTCCAGGCACATGAACGCCCCGGTTTCCGCCGCCGTGCCGGCGCCGAGCAGCGGCGCCATGGCGAACCCGGACGCCGCCGCCAGCGCCGCGCCGACCAGCACCACCAATCGGCTACCGAAACGGTCCGCCAGCCGGGCCGACACCGGCGTCGCCGCCGCCATGACGACCACCGCGGCGCACAGCAGGCCGAGCGCCTGGATGCGCGGGAGGTGGCCGACCCGGGTGACGTAGCCCAGCGCGAACACCGTGGTGGTGTAGAAGATCGCGTAGCACACCACCATCGCCAACGAGCCGAGCGCCAGGTTGCGCCAATGCCCGCGCAGCACCGCCGCCATGGGCGTCCGCACCTGCGCGCCGCGGGCGGCGAGCCGGGCGAAGGCCGGCGTCTCCACCAGGCTGACGCGCACGTACAGCCCGATCGCCACCAACGCCGCGCTGGCCAGGAACGGGATGCGCCAGCCCCAGTCGCGAAACTGCTGGTCGCTGAGGACGGCGGACAGCGCCAGGAACAGCCCGGTCGACAGCAGCAGGCCCAGCGGCGGGCCGAGCTGCGGGAACATGCCGAACCAGGCGCGCCGCCCCGCAGGCGCGTTCTCCGTCGCCAGCAGGGCCGCGCCTCCCCACTCGCCGCCGAGGCCGATCCCCTGGCCCAGGCGCAGCAGGCACAGCAGCGCGGGCGCTGCCCAGCCGGCGCTGGCATAGCCTGGCAGGCAGCCGATCAGCGTCGTGGACACCCCCATCACCAGCAGCGACGAGACCAGGGTGGACTTGCGCCCCAGCCGGTCGCCGAAATGCCCGAACAGGAACGCGCCCACCGGCCGCGCCACGAAAGCGATCCCGAAGGTGGCGAAGGCGGCCAGCGTCTGTGTCCCGGCGGCGCTGGGCGGGAAGAACAGCGACCCCAGCACCAGGGCCGCCGCGGTGCCGTAGACGTAGAAGTCGTAGAACTCGACCGTCGTGCCGACCAGGCTGGCCAGCACGATGCGGCCCATGCCGGCCGACGTTTCAGCGACGGATGCCTGGGTGCCCATGCTCAGCCCGCCCGCCCGTCGGCGTCGACATTCTGCCAACGCGGGAAGGCCGCCGCCTGGCCATGCACGGCGCCGCCGGCGTCAGCCAGTTGCCAGACCGTCCCGTCCTCGATCCAGAAGCGCCGGCCCGACCGCGCCACCCGCAGCCCGCGGTAGCCGGAGGCGTAGCCTTGGCGCGACACCTGGTCGAGCAGGCTCTGCCGCTCGACGCGGTTCGGCGCCTCGGCGGACAGGCGCGACGGCAGCGCGGTGAACTCCGCCCAGGAGTACTCGAAGCAGCGCTGCGCCGCGCTGTTGGCGTAGACGAAGCGCGGGTCGGCCGCGGCGTCGTGTGCGAGGACGCAGAACGGAGCCGCCTCGTACAGCCAGCGGGCAGCGTCGACGCCAGCCGGAACAAGGGGCGTACCCGTCAACCGTCGGTAACTGTCGAGGATCAGCCGCGACAGGGCGGGGCCGCCAGGAATTCCAGGGTTCATCACATCGTCGCCATGCTCTTGATCGTTCACGCTCAGTCACGCCAGCTTACGTACCGCCGCCAGCGCCGTAGCGGTGCTCCAGTCTGTGGCGCCCTCCAGCCTTGCCCGCTCGCGGCCCTCGCGGTCAACCACCAGCGTCGTCGGCACCCCGCGCATGCCGAGCGCCTGCGCCGCGACGCTCATGGGGTCGAGCAGCACCGCCAGGCCGCCGATGCCGTGCGCCGCGAAGTAGCGCGTCACCGTGGCGGCGCCGCCACGGTCGACCGAGAGCGCCAGCACCGCGATGCCGTCTGCCGCCGCCGCTTGGGCAAACTTCGCGAGGCTCGGCAGTTCGGCCACGCAGGGCGCGCACCAAGTGGCCCAGAAGTTGAGCACCACGCCGCGTCCGGCCAGCTCGGCCAGCGTGTGGGCGCCGCCGGCGGCGTCCTGCCAGGTGAACGGCGGCAGCGTGTGCGGCGTGGCCAGCGTTTGCATGGCGGCGATGTCGCGCAACGGCGGCGTCTCGGGCTGCGGGCCGGTGTTGGGCGTGAGCGTCGCCGGCTGGGCCGGTTTGCGTAGCCATAGGCCGGTTGCTACGGTTCCAGCCACGATCGTGCCAAGCGCCGCCCGCCGCGCCATCCGCCTCTGATCCATGAAAGACGCCTCCTCAGTGACCGACACGCCGGCCCATGCAACTTCTGCCAACCAGCAATGGGGCGGCCGCTTCGCCGGCGGGCCGGCGGCGGTGATGCAGGACATCAACGCCTCCATCGGCTTCGACCGCAAGCTGTGGCGCCAGGACATCGACGGCTCGCTGGCCCACGCCGCCATGCTGGCCCATGCCGGCATCATCACCGCACAAGATGAGCACGACATAAGCGGCGGGCTAGAGGCCATCGCCGGGGAGATCGCCGCCGGGCGCTTCGCCTTCGACGTGGCGCTCGAAGACATTCACATGAACATCGAGGCCCGGCTGACCGAGCGCATCGGCGACGCCGGACGCCGGCTGCACACCGCGCGCAGCCGCAACGACCAGGTGGCGACCGACCTGCGGCTGTGGGTGCGCGACGCCGTCGACGGCGTCGACGCGCAGCTGGCCGACCTGATGCGCGCCCTGAGCGCCCGTGCCGCGGAGCACGCGGCCGACCCGATGCCCGGCTTCACCCACCTGCAAACCGCCCAGCCGGTCACCTTCGGCCACCACCTGCTGGCCTACGTCGAGATGTTCGCGCGCGACCGCGGGCGGCTGGCCGACGCCCGCCGTCGGATGAACGAGTGCCCGCTGGGGGCCGCGGCGCTGGCCGGCACCTCGTTCCCGATCGACCGCGCCATGACCGCCGCGGCGCTCGGCTTCGACCGCCCGGCGGCGAATTCGCTGGATGCGGTGTCGGACCGCGACTTCGCCCTCGAATTCCTCGCCGCCGCCGCCATCTCGGCGATGCACCTGTCGCGGCTCGCGGAAGAGATCGTGATCTGGTGCAGCGCGCCGTGGCGGCTGGTGCGGCTGTCGGACGCCTTCACCACCGGCAGCTCGATCATGCCGCAGAAGCGCAACCCCGACGCCGCCGAGCTGGTGCGGGCCAAGACCGGGCGCGTCACCGGCTCGCTGGTGGCGCTGCTGACGGTGATGAAGGGGCTGCCGATGGCCTACGCCAAGGACATGCAGGAGGACAAGGAGCCGGTGTTTGAGGCCGCCGCCGCCTGGGCGCTGGGCCTCGCCGCGACCGCCGGCATGGTGCGCGACCTGCGGCCCGACCTCGGCCGCATGCGCGCCCTCGCGGGCCAGGGCTTCAGCACCGCCACCGACCTCGCCGACTACCTGGTGCGCGAGTTGAAGCTGCCGTTCCGTGTCGCCCACCACGTCACCGGCCGCCTGGTCGCCGCCGCCGAGGCGCAGGGCATCGGCCTCGCCGAGCTGCCGCTGGCGGCGATGCGGGCCGAGGAGCCGGGCATCACCGAGGCGGTGTTCGGGGTGCTCGGCGTCGACGCCTCGGTGGCCTCGCGCACCAGCTACGGCGGCACCGCGCCCGAGTTGGTGGCGGCCCAGGCGGCGCGTTGGCAGGCGGCGCTGGCATGAGGATCGTGGCTGTTCTGCTGCTGGTGGCGACTATGGGATTGACCGGTTGCGGCAAGCGCGGCGCGCCCTCGCCGCCCGGGCCGCCCAGTCAGATGACCTATCCGCGCGTCTACCCGGCATACTGACAGCCGCATGCAACAAGCCAGCTCGACGAGCGCCCACGTCGCCGATCCCTCGCCCGCCGAGCTGATCGCGGCGCGGCCGTTCTTGTCGATGCATGCGATGGACGGCCTGTTGCTGGAGGGCGTGCCGTTGTCGGTGGTCGCCGACGCGCTTGGCACGCCGTGCTGGGTTTACGGCGCCGGCGCCATGCGCGCCCGGCTGGCCGAGTTGACCGCCGCGGTGACGCCGCTGGGCGCCCACGTCCACTACGCGGTGAAGGCCAACGACCATCTGGCGGTGCTGCGGGTGATGCGCGCGGGCGGCGCCGGGGCCGACGTGGTGAGCGCCGGCGAGCTGCTGCGCTGCAGGGCCGCCGGCGTTCCCGGAGCGGACATCGTGTTCTCCGGCGTCGGCAAGTCGTGCGAGGAGATCCGCCTGGCGCTGGCCGAGGGCGTGGCGCAGATCAACGCCGAGAGCGCCGAGGAGCTGGCGACGATCTCGGCCGTCGCCACGGCGATGGGCTGCACGGCCGCGGTGGCGCTGCGCGTCAACCCGGACGTCGACGCCGGCACCCATAGCAAGATCGCCACCGGCCGGGCCGACGACAAGTTCGGCATCGCCTACGACTCCGCGGTCGCGCTGTACCGGCACGCGGCCACGCTGCCGGGGGTGACGCCGGTCGGGATCGCCCTGCACATCGGCAGCCAGATCGGCTCGCTGGCCCCGTATCGCGCCGCCTACGCCCGCGCCGCCGCCCTGGTCGGCGCGTTGCGGGCGGCGGGCCAGACAGTCGATTCGGTGGATTGCGGCGGCGGCCTTGGCATTGGCTACGGCGACCTGCCGGGCCTTTCGGTCAGCGCCTTCGCCGGCGTGCTGCGGGCGGCGTTCGGCGGCCTCGGGGTGCGGCTGATGGTCGAGCCGGGGCGCTGGCTGGTCGGCCCGGCCGGCGTGCTGCTGGCCGGCGTGACGCTGGTCAAAGCCACGGGCGGGGGGCATTTCACGGTGCTCGACGCGGCCATGAACGACCTCGTGCGGCCGGCGATGTACGACGCCTGGCACGGCATCGCGCCGCTGTCGGCCGCTGCCGCGCGACGCGACCCGGCGCTGACCGACGTGGTGGGGCCGGTGTGCGAGAGCGGCGACACGTTCGCACGACGTCGCTCGCTGCCGCCGCTGCTGGCGGGCGAGCGTGTGGCGATCCTCGATGCCGGAGCTTACGGTGCGGTGATGAGCTCCACCTACAACGCCCGCCCGCTGGCGCCGATCGCCATGGTCGACGGCGAGCGCTGGGCGGCGATCCGCGCGCGCCAGTCGATGGCGTCGCTGTGGGGCGGCGAGAGCATCCCCGATTTCGTGACATGAAGCGAGCGACGCGCAGCCTGGGGCCGTTGCGCGCCGCGGCCCGCGCCGTGCTGCTGTTCGAGCGGCTGTGGCCCGCCATCTGGCCGGCGCTGGGCGTGCTGGGCGCCTTTGCCGCCGCCGCCCTGCTCGGCCTGGTGGCGATGCTGCCGCCGCTGCTGCATCTGGCGCTGCTGGCCGCCGTTGCGGCGCTTGCGGCGGCGCTGCTCGTGCGCGGCCTGCGCCGTGTCGCGGTCCCAGGGCCTGCCGAGTCCGACCGCCGGCTGGAGCGGGCCTCCGGCCTGCGGCATCGCCCGCTCGCGGCGCTGGCGGATCGGCCTGCCGGGAGCGCGCCTGACGATCCGGTGTGGCGCGAGCACGTCGCGCGCGTGGCCGGGAGCGTCGGGCGGCTGCGCGTCGGCTGGCCGCACCCCGGGCTGGCGGCGCGCGACCGGCGGGCGTTGCGCGGGCTGCTGCTGGTGGCGCTGGCCGCCGGCGGGTTCGTCGCCGGCATCGACGCGCCGGGACGGCTGGCGGCGGCGTTGATCCCGACGCTGCCGGCGGCCGCGCCGTCGCCGGCGTTGCAGGTCGAGGCCTGGGTGACGCCGCCGGCCACCACCGGCCTGCCGCCCACGGCGCTGCCGACCACTGCCTCGGCAACTGACGTGCCGGCCGGCTCGCGGCTGGTGGTCAGCTTGTCCGGCGGGTCCGGCGGCGTGCCGCGGCTACGACTGGGCGAGGCCGAGCAGCCGTTCCGGGCATTGGGCGACGGCAGCTTCCAGGCCACCGCCGAACTTGCCGCCAGCGCCCAGCTTTCCACCAGCACCCAGCTTTCCAACAGCATTCGGGCGACGGTTCGCCGTGATGGCGTCGAGGTGGCGGGCTGGCAACTGGCGGCGGTGCCCGACCCCGCCCCGGTGATCGCCTGGCCGGCCTCGCCGGGAGCCGCCGCGCGTGGCGGCCGGCGCGATCCGGCAGTCGCCGTGCGGCTGCCTTGGCAGGTGACGCATCCCTACGGCGTGGTCGCGTTGCAGGCCACGCTGACCCTGCGGCCACGCCCGGAGGCGACGCCGCTCGTCGTCGACGTGCCGTTGCCGGGCGCCGCCACGAAGGCGGCGAAGGGCGTCCGCACCGTCGACCTTACCGCGCATCCGTGGGCGGGGCTGCCGGTCACGGCGCGCCTGGTTGGCCGCGACGCCGCCGGGCTGACCGGCCACAGCGACGACGCGACGTTCATCCTGCCGGAGCGCCGCTTCCAGCATCCCGGCGCGCAGGCGGTGGTGGCAGTACGCAAGTTGCTGGCGCTCGATCCTGAGGGCCACGACACGCCGCTCGCCGTGCTCGACCGGCTGGCGCACGACGACGCCACCTGGCGCGACGACCTTGGCGGCTTCTTGAACCTGCGCCTCGTCATGGCGCAGCTGGCGCGCGACCCGGCGGCGGCCGACGCGGCGCAGCCGCAGCTCTGGGAGCTGGCGCTGCACCTGGAGGAAGGCGCTCCGGCGCGCACCGCGGCAGGGCTGGCCCGCGCGCGCGACGCCGTGCGCCGCCTGCTCGACGCCGAGCGGCACGGCCAGAAGACGGAGCGGGCCGAGGTCGACCGCCGGATGCAGGCGCTGGCGCAGGCGCTCGCCAAGCATTTGCAGGCGCTCACGCAGCAGTCGCGGCGCAATCCCGCCGACAGCCCGCCCCCGGGGAGCGCCGCGCAGCAGGCCCAGCGCACGTTGGAGCAGATGCGCGACGCCGCGCGTGACGGCGACATGGGTGCGGCGCGCAGCCTGCAGGCCCAGCTCGACCAGGCGCTCGATACTTTGCAGCAACAGGGGGCGGACGGGGCCACGCCGGCGCAGCGGCAGCAGGCGCAGGCACGCCGCGCCGGCCGGCAGCGCGGCCAGCAGCAGATGCGGGCGCTGCAGGACCTGGTGCAGCGCGAGGCCGGGCTGCTCGACCACGCCAGCGGCCGCGCCGCGCCGCCGCAGCCGCCCGATCCGTCCAGCCTGCCGCCCGGCGAGTCGTTCGACCCGAAAGGCGATCCGGACTCCCAGGCGGCGCAGGAGCGCGCGGCCGACGGGCGCACGCAGCAGGCGCTGCGCCAGTCGCTCGGCAGACTGATGCAGCAGTTCGGCGCGCTTGCCGGCGAGGTGCCGCGCAACCTCGGCGACGCCGGCGACGCGATGGACTCGGTCGCGAAGGCGCTGGGACAGGGCCAGGACGCTGCCGCGGCCAAAGCGGCGCAACAAGCCATCGCCGCGCTGCAACAGGGCGGCAAGGGCATGAGCCGGACGTTGGCGCGCCAGTTCGGCCACGGCCGGGCGCCGGGCAGCGATCCCGGCGATGGCGCCGGCGCCGGCCAGGGCCAGGGCGACGGCAGCGGCCAGGCGAACGGCATTCAGCCCGGCGACGGCACGGCGTTCGGCGAAGGCGACGGCAGCGATGGCCAGGGCCGGCCCGACGGCGGCACGCCCGGCGGGCAGACCGACCCGTTCGGACGTCAGCTTCCCGGCGGGCTGGCCGGCAGCGACGGCGGCGAGACCCAGGTGCCGGAGCAGATGGAACAGGCGCGCACCCGCGCCATCCAGGACGAGCTGCGCCGGCGCGGCGGCGAGCGCACCCGGCCGCAGCCCGAACTCGACTACATCGAACGGCTGCTGCAGCCGTTCTGAGGGCCAGCTCTGAGCGCCAGTTCTAGGTTCCAGTTCTGGGCGCTACGCCTTCCGCAGCAGCAGCCGCGTCACGCCGTCCGCCGCCGGCGACTGCTCCAGCACCGCATGGCCTAACGCCGCGGCGGCGCACGGCACGCTTCGCGTCGGCTCGTCGCCGCGCAGCAGCACCAGCAGCGTCTCGCCGGCGGCCATGCGGTCCAGCGCCAGGCGGGTCCGCACGAAGGTCATCGGGCAGACTTCGCGCGTGATGTCGAGTGTGCAGTCGGGAGCACGATCTGTCGGGTTGGCAACGACAGGTAAATCGGCAACGCCGGATGGATCATACGCGGCATTGTTCTCTGGCATTCGAATATCCATTGCGGAGCGGGGAGACAGCTCTTTATATCTCAAGTCTTAAGGCTCGGAAAGAAATCAAATGGTCGACAACGTGCAAAGCCTGGATGTTTTAGGACTGACGGCGCAAATCGTCTCGGCGCACGTCTCTAACAATTCGGTCACCCCGGATGCATTGCCCGCCTTGATCCAGGACGTCTACCGTACGCTGTCGGGTGTCGGCCGTGACGTTCCTGCCGTGGACAAGCCGCAGCCGGCGGTGCCGGTCAAGAAGTCGGTGTTTCCCGATTTCATCGTCTGTCTAGAGGATGGCAAGAAGCTCAAGATGTTGAAGCGTCATCTCAAGACTGCCTACAACATGACGCCGGAGCAGTATCGCGACCGTTGGGAGCTGTCGTCCGACTATCCCATGGTAGCTCCCAACTACGCCCGCCACCGCTCCACGCTGGCCAAGAAGATCGGCCTCGGGACCAAGCCCCGAACCGGCAAGTAGGCCGGCCAGGGAAGCGCCGCGGCGATTTGCTTCCGCTCCCCGCGTCCGGGTATTCTGAGTGCGATGGAAAGCCGGATCGAGCGCCTCTGCGTCGAGCGTGGGCTGAAGATGACCGGCCAGCGCCGGGTCATCGCGCGCGTGCTGTCGGATGCCGCCGACCACCCCGATGTCGAGGAGCTGTACCGCCGCGCCAGCGCGCTCGACGGCCGCATCTCGATTGCCACCGTCTACCGGACGGTGCGCCTGCTCGAGGAGAAGGCGATCCTCGACCGCCGCGACTTCGGCGGCGGCCGCGCCCGCTACGAGCCGAGCGAGCACGGCCATCACCATCACCTGATCGACGTCGACACCGGCCGCGTGCTGGAGTTCGACGATGCCGGGCACGAGGCCCTGATCCGCGCCATCGCCGCCCGGCTCGGCTTCGACGTGGTTTCCATGCGCCTGGAGCTATTCGGCCGACGCCGGGAGGCATCGCCGACGCCGCCGGTGGCCCGCCCGCGGCGCGCCAAGCCGGTTCCGGCGCCCGAGGCCGCCACGCGAAACGACGATGCCCGATGACTGGCGCCCGATGACTGGTGCCCGATGACTGGCGACCGGATGCGGGAGGACGTCGCATTCGACCGTGGGCAGCGTCCGCCGCCCGCGGTCGCCATGGGCGAGCTACGCAGCGGCAGCCTCGGCGTGCGCGTGGCGGCGACGGCGGGCGAGCTGGATGCCGTGCAGGCGCTGCGCTACCGCATCTTCTACGAAGAGATGGGCGCGGCCCCGGACGCCGCCGCCGCCGCCAGCCGCCGCGACCGCGACGAGTTCGACGCCGTGGCCGACCATCTGATGGTGGTCGACCACGCGACCGGCCCCGGCCCGGAAGGCGTGGTGGCGACCTACCGGATGATCCGCCAGCCGGCGGCGGCGCTGCTTGGCGGCTTCTACTCCGCCGACGAGTACGACATCTCGGCCGTGACCGGCTTTCCCGGCCAGGTGCTGGAGCTGGGGCGGTCCTGCGTCGATCCGGCGTACCGCGGCCGCAGCGCCATGCAGCTGCTGTGGCGCGGGCTGGCCGCCTACGTGTTCCTCAACCGCATCGACCTGATGTTCGGCTGCGCCAGCCTGCCCGGCATCAATCCCAACGCGGTCGCCACCGAGCTGTCCTATCTATATTACAACCATCTGGCGCCCCCCGAGCTGCGTCCGCGGGCATTGGCCGAGCGTTACGTCGACATGCGCCGGGTCGCTCCCGAGGCGTTGGACGGACGCCCCGCGCTCGCCCTGCTGCCGCCGCTGATCAAGGGCTACCTGCGGCTGGGCGGCTTCGTCGGCGACGGGGCGGTGATCGACCACCAGTTCAACACCATCGATATCGCCATCGTGGTGAAGACCGACCAGGTGACCGAGAAATACTACCGCCACTACGAACGCGAGCAACGCGACACGCCGGATTGAGCGGGCCAGATTGAGCGGTCCAGGTTGAGCGCGCCGCGCTACGCCGTGGTGATGACCGCGCCGCGCCTGGCCCCGCGGGCGGTGGCGCTGCTGCAGGCCGCCGGCTGCGACATCCACTACACGCCGCCGTACCCCGCTCCGGAAATGATCGCCGAGCTGGTCGCGCGGGTGCAGGCGCACGCCATCCTGTCGCGCCAGGGCAAGGTCGGGGCGGCGGTGCTGGATGCCTCGCGCCGGCTGCGCGTGGTGGCGCGGCACGGCGTCGGGGTGGACGACGTGGACCTCGCCGCCGCCCAGGCCCGGGGCGTGCTGGTGACGCGGGCGCCAGGCTCCAACACCGTGGCGGTGGCGGAGCACACGCTGGCGCTGATCCTGGCGCTGGCGAAGGATTTGCGGCCGCACGCCGCCGCCATCGCCGCCGGCGGCTGGCGGGAGGGCGGGACCCGGGTGCGCGACGTCGCCGGGATGCGGCTCGGCTTGGTCGGCTTCGGCGGCATCGGGCGGGCGGTGGCGCGGCTGGCCGATGCGTTCGGCATGACGGTCGCGGCGTTCGATCCAGCCGTCGGCGTCGGCAGCGACTTGCATGCGCTGCTGGCCGGCAGCGACGTCGTCTCGCTGCATTGCCCGCTGGATGCCGCAACCCGTCGCCTGATCGACGCCGCGGCGTTGGCGGCGATGCCGGCGGGCGGCTTGCTGGTCAACACCGCACGCGGCGGCATCGTCGACGAGGCGGCGTTGCTGGCGGCGCTCGACCGCGGCCACCTCGCCGGGGCGGCGCTCGACGTGTTCGAGGACGAGCCACCGCCGCCTGAGCACCCGTTGCGCGATCACCCGCGGGTGATCGCGACGCCGCACGTCGCCGGGGTCACGCCGGATGCGCTCGACCGCATGGGCGTGGCCGCGGCGGAATGCATCGTGGCGGCTCTGTGCGGCGGCGAGGTGCCGCCCGAGCGCATCGTGGCCGACCGCATCGTGGCGATGCTTTGAGCCACTCCGGTAAATGGCGGGCCGGCGGCTGGCGGGCGCCGTTGCTGGCGGCCGTACTCGGCGTGTCGTCGGCGTTGGCGCTGCCGCCGTTCCACGTCCTGCCGTTGCTGCCGGTGGCGATCTGCGGGCTGCTGGCGCTGCTCGGCGCGCAACGCGGCTGGCGCGGGGCGGCGCGGATCGGGTTCTGCTTCGGGTTCGGCCACCACCTGCTCGGGCTGTACTGGATCACCGACGCGATCATGCTGGAGGCGGCGCGGTTCTGGTGGCTGGTGCCGGTTGCGGTGCCGCTGCTGGCGGCGGCGCTGGCGGCGTTCGTGGCCGCCACCTGCGCCCTGGCCCGGCTGGCCCGCCCTGGCTGGCCGCGCGCCGTGACGCTGGCCGGCGGCTGGGTGCTGGCCGACCTGCTACGCAGCGTCGCCTTCACCGGCTTCCCGTGGAACCCGCTGGGCAGCGTCTGGGCGCTGCCGGGCGCTGCCGGCGACGTCCTGCTGCAACCGGCGGCGCTGCTCGGGGTGCATGGGCTGACCTTGGCCACGGTGCTGCTCTGCGCGACGCCGCTGCTCGGCCGGCGGGCCTGGCTGGCAGGTGCTGCGGCGCTGCTGGCCTGGGGCGGGTTCGGCCTGTGGCGGCTCGACCGGGCCACCGAGCCGAACCTGCCGCTGTCGGTCGTGGTGGCGCAGGGCGACATCGCGGAGGGCCAGAAATGGGACCGCACGCGGGCGGTGGCGAGCTTCGAGGCCTATCTCGACCTGACCCGCGAGGGCGCCGCCGCGGCCCGCGCCGCCACTCCCGGCGTTCCGGTCGTGGTGGTCTGGCCGGAGACCGCGAGCCCGTTCCTGCTGGACGCCGACGCCCGCGCCCGGGCCGCCATCGCCGAGGCGGTCGGCAGCGGCGGCACCGTGCTGGCCGGGAGCATCCGCTTCGACGCCCGCCAGCAGCCGCGCAACAGCCTGATGGCGATGCGGACCGCCGGCCCGCCATTGGCGGTCTACGACAAGTGGCACCTGGTGCCGTTCGGCGAGTATCAACCGAGCTGGGCGCGGGTCGGCGTCCAGTTGGTGCAGGGCGACGGACTGACGCCGGGTCCGGGTCCGCGCACGCTGCACGTCGCGGGATTGCCGCCGTTCGGCGCGCTGATCTGCTACGAGGCGATCTTCCCGGCCTGGATCGTCGACGAGGCGGACCGGCCGGACTGGCTGGTCAACATCACCAACGACGCCTGGTTCGGCGACAGCAGCGGGCCGCGCCAGCACCTGGCGGCGGCGCGGATGCGCGCGGTCGAGGAAGGGTTGCCGCTGTTCCGCGCCGCGAACACCGGCATTTCAGCGGATTTCGACGCTTTTGGACGCGAACTCGGGCGGCTGCCGATCGGCGCCAAAGGCGTGCTGCTGCGCCCGTTGCCGGGCAGGCTGCCGCCGACGCTGGCAAGCCGGTTGGGCTTGCTCGGCCCCGGCCTGGCGGCGTTGGCGATGGCGCTGCTGGGAATTTGCCACGGCCAGGGAGTTCCTCGGCTGCTGCGCCAAAAAGCTAAGGTTTCGCAAGAAAGTTAAAAATCCTTTGACCATCGGTGGTTGCATCGCTAGTTGTTTTGCAACCATTCATGGTATTCCTTGGTCATGCCCGACCCCGCCGAACGCGAAAGCCGTGTCACTACCGTGGATGTGCATGTTGGATCGCGCATCCGCCTGCGGCGCACCCTGCTCGGCATGTCGCAGGAGCGGCTGGGCGAGGCGTTGGGGATCACTTTCCAGCAGGTGCAGAAGTACGAGCGAGGCGTCAACCGCGTCGGCGCGTCGCGGCTCTACGACTTGGCGCGGGTGTTCGACGTGCCGGTCGGATTCTTCTACGACGACCTGCCGCCGGGCGAAGGCACGGCGGCGAGCGCCCCAGTGCTGGGCCAGCGCAACGGCGGCTTCGCCGACGTGCAGGACGGTTTTGGCGACGACACCTCCAGCCGGCGCGAAACCCAGGACCTGCTGCGCGCCTACAACCGCATCGCCGACCCTGCCCGGCGCAAGCAAGCACTCGAACTGCTGAAGTCGCTGGCCCCGTCTGAATAGCGCGTTACGGCGTGGCTTCGCGCAACTGCGGGTTGTCGAATACCGGGTTCTGAAAGCGGTGCAGCGCCCCGGCAAGGGCCGCCGCGAGGTCGCGCTTCTCGTCTTCGCCCAGGGTGGCGGCGATCTCCTCGCGGGCCTGCCGCGCCACCAGCCATAGCCGCGGCACCCGCCCCGGCTTCTCGGTCAGCTGCAGCGACAGCCATGCCGGCGGCAGCACCCGTTCGCTGCGGACGCCCTTGGGATCGGTGCGTAGAATACGCAGTCCGCTAGCTGACAGTAGCACGATCTCGCTGGCCCGCGCGCCCCGTGCATTCAGTCGCAGCAGGAACGCCGCTAGCAACAGCTCGATGCCGGTGAAGCCGCCGACCGGCCACGCGCCGAGATAGATGAACATGGCGGCGTTGAGGCCGCACATCAGGCAGATCGCGCCGAGCAGCCGCCGCAGCGCACGCGGCGACAGGCTGCGGTGCGGCACGATCACCGCCTCGAACATCGGCGTGTCTGCGTCCATCCCTCCGATATGGGAGGCGGCGGCGGCTTGCCAGTGCGCGGCCGTGACGGGAAGATGCGGCATGGCCGTCGCATCCTCTCCCGCACCCGCACGCCCCACGCCGAAGATGACGCACGAGCAGGTGCGCTTGTTCGTGCATGCCCTGGCGCTGGCCAACCCCGACGCGGAAACCGAACTCGCATACGCCGACGCCTACACGCTGCTAGTCTCGGTCGTGCTGTCGGCGCAGGCGACCGACGTGTCGGTGAACCGCGCCACCGTCGGGCTGTTCGCCGCCGCCCCCGACCCGGCGGCAATGGTGGCGCTGGGCGTCGAGGGCGTGGGCGCCCACATCCGCAGCGTCGGCTTGTGGCAGGGCAAGGCCCGCAACGTGGTGGCGCTGTCGCAGCTGCTGCTGGAGCGGCATGGCGGCGTGGTTCCGGCCGACCGCGAGGCCTTGGAGGCATTGCCTGGCGTCGGCCGCAAGACCGCAAACGTCGTGCTCAACGTGATCTTCGGCGAGGCCACCATGGCGGTGGACACGCACATCTTCCGGCTCGGCAACCGTACCGGCCTGGCCCCGGGCAAGACGCCGCGCGCGGTCGAGGACGGCCTGGTGCGCCGAGTGCCCCCGGACATGCTGCGCCCGGCGCATCACTGGCTGATCCTGCACGGCCGTTACTGCTGCAAGGCGCGCGTGCCGGAGTGCTGGCGCTGCGTCGCCGCCGAATGGTGCCGCTTCCCCGACAAGCTGCCGGCCCCGCCGTTGAAGGCCCTGCCACTAAAGAAAGCACGTTCCACGTGAAACCGGCCACATGAAGCTGGACCCGGAGCGCGACATCGTTGGCCTGATCGACGTGCAGCCGACCTTCATGCCGGGCGGCGAGCTGCCGGTGGCGGACGGCGACGCGGTGCTGCCGGTGATCGCGTCCCTGCTGGCCGGGCCGCTGCCGCACGCCTTCGCTACCCAGGACTGGCACCCGCCGGGGCATGTCTCGTTCGCCAGCGCCCACCGCCGCGCCCCGTACGAGCGGATCGCATTGCCGTACGGCTTGCAGACCCTGTGGCCCGACCACGCCCTCCAGGGCAGCCCCAACGCAATGCTGCATCCGGCGCTCGACACCGCGCGGGTGGAGGTGATCGTCCGCAAGGGTTTCCACCCGCAGGTCGACAGCTACTCGGCATTCTTCGAGAACGACCATGCGACCCCCACCGGCCTGGACGGCTGGCTCCGCGCGCGTGGCTTCGAACGGCTGTTCCTGGCCGGACTTGCCACCGATTTCTGCGTCGCCTGGACCGCCGAGGACGCGGTACGGCTCGGCTACACGGTGGTGCTGGTCGAGGACGCCTGCCGCGGCATCGGGCTGCCGGCACCGGACGGCGGCACCACGATGACCGCGGCCCGGGCGCGGCTAGCCGAGTTGGGGGTGACGATCCTGGCCGCTCAGGCGGTGTCGTGAGCGCTGTCGCCGCCGGTCACGTCGTAGCAGGCGCCGGTCACCATCGACGCCGCCGCCGAGGCCAGGAACACCGCCACCGGCGCCACCTCCTCCGGCGTCAGCCACGGCACGTCGAGCGGCGAACGCGGCAGCCTCGCGGCGATCACCTGCTGCTCGGCCGGGCGCTGCGGCGGCGTCTTGGTGGTTTCGCCGACCGCCTCGCTCCAGCGCCGCTCGTTGCGGGTCATCGGCGTGTCGATCAGGCCGGGCACGATGGCGTTGACGGTGATCTGGTGCGCGCCGAGTTCCAGCGCCGCTGACTTCATCAAGCCGATGACGCCCCATTTCGAGGCCGAGTAAGAAGCGGCGTGCTTGGCGCCGTGGCGGCCCTGCATCGACGCCAGCACGATGATGCGCCCGCCCTTCCCGGCGGCCACCATCATCGGCGCGAAGGCGCGGATGGTGTTGGCGGTGCCGTTCAGGTTGACGTCGATCACGTCGTGCCAGTGCCGGTCGTCCATCTCCAGCAGCGGCTTGAACACCTGGATGCCGGCGTCGGCGACCAGGATGTCGACCTGCCTGAGCTGCTGCTTGACCTGCCAGGCGGCGTGCCGCAGCGCCGCGATGTCGCGGGTGTCGACGGTGACGGCCAGGCACTTGCGCCCGAGTGCGCGGACCTGCCGCTCGGTCTCGGCGAGGTCGGCGGCATCCGCCGGCCGGTATTCCACGGTCGGGCTGACCGGCCCGGCAATGTCCAAAGCGGCGATGTCGGCGCCGTTGGCGGCGAGTTGCAGCGCGATGGCGCGGCCGATGCCGCGTGCCGCGCCAGTGACCACGGCCACCATGCCGCCCAGCGTCCCGTCGCGTCCGGGATCTTTCGCAATGTCCGGCATCGAGCCTCTCCGCATGCTATCGGCAGCACAACAGCCGACGCTGGACGCGGTTGCGAAACCGACTCGCCGCACACGCTGTGTTGCAGGGGTGGGCTCTTGCAGGAGTGGCTCTTGCAGGGGTGGCCTGTCGCGGTGAAAAGGCCACGTCGCCACGCCATGCATGTTAGGATATCGTTATGACCGTCGAACAGTTCGACCTGCGCCGGTCGCCGATTGTGATCGGACCCGACGCCACCCGCGTACTGGTCCGCCCGTTTGCGCCGGCTGCCGCGCCGCTCGCCCACACATCCGACTCGACCCGCATCTCCCGTTTCGCCACCCGCGTGCTGGCGCTGGACCGTTTCACGGTCGAGGCGGAACTTGCCGAGGTGATGCGGGGGTTCGGCAACCGGCACATCGACCTGCGCGAGACGCTGGCCCAACGCTTCGCGCAAGCCTGGGGGCTGATGCAGGATGCGCCGGCGGTGCTGGACGAGGCGCGCCGGCTGCTGATCGGCGCCTATTTCAGCCACGAGTACAGCTTCGAGGCGGCGGCGCTGTTCAATCCCTCGATGGTGCCGCACCCCGACCAAAGCGGCCTTGCGTACGGCGAAACCCGCTTCGTGCTCAGCCTGCGCGCGACCGGCGAAGGGCATATCAGCTCGATCTGCTTCCGCTCCGGCATCGCCGATGCGAATGGACAGGTCCGGCTGGACCCGCCCGGCCGCTACGCGACGACGCCGGCCTCCCACGACGCCACGCAGGGCGAGGGCGGCGCCGAGGTCGTCTTCTCGCCCAGCACGCTGCTCGCCGAGCGGGTGATCTTCCCGTTCACGCCGGAGCAGCGCAACGGGCTGGAGGACGCGCGTTTCGTGCGCTTCGCCGAGGACAACGGCGCGGTTGCCTATTACGCCACCTATACCGCCTATTCCGGCCGCGAGATCGCGCCGCAGCTGCTCCGCACCGAGGATTTCCGCCGCTTCCGCTTCCTGCCCCTCGCCGGGGACGCCGTCCGCAACAAGGGCATGGCGCTGTTCCCGCGCCGGATCGGCGGCCAGTATGCCATGCTGGTGCGGCTGGACGGCGAGAACCTGCAGCTCTCGCGCTCCGACGACCTGCGCCGCTGGGACGACGCCGTCGCCGTCCTGGCGCCGGCCGAACCGTGGGAGTTCATGCAGATCGGCAATTGCGGCAGCCCGATCGAGTTGCCGGAAGGCTGGCTGGTGCTGACCCACGGCGTCGGCTCGATGCGCCGGTACAGCCTCGGCGCGGCCTTGTTCGACCTGGACGACCCGACCCGGCTGCTGGGGCGGCTGCGGACGCCGCTGCTCAGCGCCAACGGGCATGAGCGGGAGGGCTACGTGCCGAACGTGGTCTACTCCTGCGGCGGCATGGCCCATGAAGGCAACCTGGTGCTGCCGTACGCAATGTCCGACACCGCGACGGGCTTTGCCACGGTCCCGTTCCGCAGCCTGCTGGCGGCGATGTCCTGAGCCGCTTCGGCTACCAGACGGTGTAGCCGGCATCGGCCACCACAATCGAGCCGGTGAGCGAGCTGGACGCCTCGGTGGCCAGGAACAGCACCACCGAGGCGATTTCGTCCGCGCTGACGGCGCGGCCGGTCGGCGTGTTCTCCATCCAGATCTTGTTCAGCTCCGGCACGCGCAGCGCCGGCCCCGACATGGCGGTGTCGACGTAGGTGGGCGCCACCGCGTTGACCCGTACGCCCCGCCGCCCCCATTCGCCAGCCAGCGACCGGGTAAGGTGATGCACCGCCGCCTTCGAGGCGTTGTAGTGCGCCTGGCGCTGCGGCCGGTTGGAGATCAGGCCCGACATCGAGCCCACCGTCACGATGGCCCCGGACCGCCGCTCCAGCATTGGCTTGCCGAACGCCCGGCAGCACCAGAACACGCCGTTCAGGTTGACGTCGATCACGCGCAGCCAGACCTCGTCGGACATCTCCTCGCCGCCGGTGTCCGGCCATGCGATGCCGGCGTTGGCGATGAGCACGTCGACGGCCCCGAGCCGCCGGTTCAGCTCTTGCGCCGCAGCGGTCACGTCGTCGGGGCGGGTGACGTCGAGCAGCACCGCTTCGGCCGCGTGGCCGTTGCGCCGCAGCTCCTCCTGGCCCGCGTGCAGCACCGCCTCGTCGCGGTCGGAGATGACGACACGCGCCCCGGCCTCGGCGAGCGCCTGGGCGCTCGCCAGGCCGATGCCGCGGCCGCCCCCCGTCACGAAGGCGGTCTTGCCTTCGAGCCGGTATTTCTCGAAGTACACCGTGCGCTTCCTACGCGGCCTGCCGCAGCGCCGCGTGCTTCAGGGGAGCCTCGGTCACCAGGCGGTCATCGTCGAGCGTGCGGGCCGGCTTGATCCCGAGCTTCTGCAACTCGCCATGGTAGGCGCGGACCGCCTCTTCCGGGCCCACGGCTCCGTCGGCGACCTGCCGCATCAGCGCCACAAGCGAGAGCGGCGATTCCGCCAGGTTGATCTTGCGCCCGAACAGCGCGAGCCGCGCGCCGTGCCGCTCCGCCTGGCTGACCAGCTCCAGCGTGTCGCGGGTGGTGCCGGCGCCGCCGCCCAGGACTCCGACCACCAGCTGCGGATCGAACGCCGCAAGCTCCTCGATCGCTTTCGGGCCGTTGAACGGGATCTTCAGGAACTGCGGTCGCTCCGCCCTCATCAGGCCCGCCAGGCAGCGCAGGATACAGTCGTTGACGAACTCGGCCCGCTGCTCCGGCGCCAGCCCAATGTCGACGTTGGGGTTGAACACCTCCAGGAAGTAGGTGAATCCGAGCCGGGTCGCCTCCGCCCGGAACTCGGCGAAAGCGTCGAGCGAGCGCAGGTCGTCGTCCAGGTTGTTGACGAAGGTGAGCGAGTAAAGGCCGAGATTGGTGCCGATGACCGGCGCCTGCGGACCCGGAGCGGCGTTGCCGTACATGACGCGCGACAGGTCGGCGGTGCGAAACGGCCGCGACGGTTGCTGGGTGTAGTTCTGGTGCCGGATGCCGCCCCAGCAATCGGTCGCCTCGTTGGCCCGGATCGCCGGCTGGATCGTGCCGCCGGCGAACGCCCCGCGCTCGTGCAGCAGCTCCAGGTTGGACGCCGACACCAGCATGATGTCGACGATGTCCTGCTCGATGACCGCCTGGATGCCTTCGAGGTACTCCGCCCGGGTGCGGTAGCGCGCGAACGTGCCGTCGGCCTCTCGCTTGGGACCGAGGCCGGCGGCCCCGCAGCCCATGTCGCCGTCCTTGGCGTCGGCGATGATGAAGTCCGACCGCCGGTAGGTCCCGGACCGGATGCTCGCCAACTTGCTGGCCAATCTTGTCACCGCACGTTCCCCTCGATTGCCGCCGCGCCGCCGCCGGCTGCAGCGCACTGGTCGCAGTTGCAGCGGTCAAAATCAACCATAAAATTCCAGAACATTTCACTCAGGTTTGGCCTGTAGGGCTTTCATCCCTTGCTGGCCCCAAATTGCGGCAGTCTTCCTCGGTATGAAATGCCGTGGCGTTCGGCGACATCTCCAGTTAACGTCATGCGTGATCAAATTCATTTGGAAGTGAGCGCCGGTGAGTCCGTCCAACGAGTTCGACAGAGCAGGCGCCCGAGCCGCCTACGCCGATCTGCTCGAACGCCTGCCGCATTTCGTCGCGGCGGCGCCGCTGATCTTCTGCGGCATGGGCGCCTGCGTCGACGCGCGAGTCGCCATGCACGACATGCACGACCTGCTCGCCGAGCGCCGTGTGCCGCCGGCGGTTGCCCTGGCCGCGTTGCTCAAGGACCGGGCGGCGCGAGGCGTCGGCGGCGAGGTCTGGGTCGATTGGCCGCAAGGCCCGCAATGGCTGGCCGAGCACGTCCCGGTGCGTTACGCGCTGGGCGGCACGGGTCCCCAGGCGGCCTGGATGCTGTCGGTCCTGGGAGCCAGGGCGCTCGTGGCGCTCGAGGACCGCAGCGCCCACATGATGGCCCAGGTCGATGCGCGGCTGTCGCTGGCCGACGGTGGCAGCCTGGTGCAAGCAGGCGAGGTCGCGGCGGGTGGGCCGTCGCGCCCCGACATCTTCATCTTCGAGTATACGCAAGGCACCGACGTCGGCGGCGTGACGCCGCGCCGGTCCTCGCGGATCATCGTCCGCTTCAACAATCTCGGCCTGGAGCATGACGACGAGTTCGACCGGCTCAGCGTCCGACTGGCAGGATCGGCCGGCGCGGCGCTGCTTTCCGGGTTCAGCGCCGTGCCGGCGGAGGCGCTGGCGGGGGAGATCGCACGGGTCGGCGACCTCGCCCGGGCTTGGCGCGACGCCGGCGTGGGCACAATCCACCTGGAGCTTGCCGGCTACGACTCGCCCGAGATCGGCGAGCGAGTGCTGCACGGGATGCGGCACGCCATCACCTCGGTCGGCATGAGCCATTCCGAGTTCCTGGCCATGAGCCCGTCGCCGGATTTGGCGACTGGCCAGGGCTTGGCGACTGGCCTGTGCGCGCTCGGCGACCGCCTCGGGATCGGGCGCGTGTGCGTGCATGCCGACGACTGGGCCGCCGCGGCGACCAAGGGGGAGACGGCCATCGAGCGTGACGCCCTGATGATGGGCTGCCTGCTCTCCAGCGCCCGGGCCGCGGCCGGGACGCCGGTTCACCCGACGAGCATCGACGCCCGCGCACGCTTCGGGCCATTGCCGTTTCCGCAGCCGGCGCGATGCGGCGAGTGGAACCTGGTGTCCTGCCCTTCGCCGTACCTTGCAGCCCCTGCCACCACCCTCGGCCTGGGCGACACCTTCACCGCCGGGTGCCTGCTGGTCCTGGCGCAACGTCCGGGCGGCGCGGCGTCCGCGTGACCGTCGCCGCGGCCCGTCGCCTCGAGATGATCCCGGCGCAGCGCCGCGCCATGATCCTGGAGCGCATCCAGAAGAACGGCTCGGCCTCGATCGTCGAACTCGCGGGCGGGATCGGCGCCTCGCCTTCGACAATCAGGCGCGACCTCGAACAGCTGACCGAGCAGGGCTACCTGGAGCGGACCCATGGCGGCGCGCTGCTGGTGGCGCCGCTGCAGGCCACGTTCGAGCGCGAGCCGGCGCTCAACGCGCACCTGCAACGCGAGCAGAAGCGGGCGATCGGGGCCGTGGCGGCGTTGCGGCTGAGCCCGCGCGAGAGCGTCATCTTCGACAGCAGCTCGACGGTGCTGGAGGCGGTGCGCGGCGGCCTCGCCCGGCAGATCCCGCTGACCGCGGTGACCAACAGCCTGGAGGCGGCGACGCTGTGCGCGGCCTCGCCGGACTGGCGGGTGATCGTGCCGGGCGGCACCGTGCGCGCCGGCACCCGGATGCTGGTGGGCGAGCCGGGCGAGAGCTTCCTTGCAGGCATCCACACCGACCTGTGCCTGATCGGGGCGCTGGCGGTGACCGGGATGCTGCTGACCGACGCCTCGCTGGAGGTGGCGGCGCTCAAGCGGGCGATGATCCAGTCGGCGCGGCGGACGATCCTGCTGGTCGACAGCACCAAGTTCCAGGCGCCCGGTTTCTGCACCTTCTGCAGCTTGGCTGCGATCGACGAGGTGATCACCGACGACGGCATCGCGCCGGAACACCTGTCAGGCCTGCGCGCGTCAGGCGTCAAAGTCACGGCGGTGGCGGCGTCCATCGACTGACGTCACGGCCAGCTATCGGAGTTCGCACGCTTAGCGTAATGTTCGCGGCGCATGGGCGAGGACGGATGCATGGCCGTGGCTGTCGGCGTCTCGGTCCCGCTGCCGGACCTGCTGGCCATTGTCCACGAATACATCGGGGCAGGACGCCTCGACGCGGCGGAGCGCCTGTTGGCGCACGTCCTGGCGAGCAGCTCCGACCAGGCCGAGGCCTTGCACCTGCGCGGCTTCATCGCGTTCAAGCAACGGCGCCTGGATGACGCCGCGACCCTGATGGCGGCAGCGTTGGCCGCCGGGGCGAACACGCCGCGGCAGCTCTGCAACCTTGCGGAGGTGTATCGCATCCTTGGACGCCTCGACGCCGGCGTCGCGCTGGCCCGGCAGGCCTCGGCGATGTCGCCGACCGACGCCATGCCGCACTTCAACGAGGCGATGCTGCACTACGACCGTCAGGAGTTGGACCTGTGCATCCGGGCGGCCCGCCGCGCCGTCGCGCTGAAGCGCGACATGGCCGAGGCGCACATGCGGCTCGGCCAGGCGCTGCTATCGGCGGGCTCGTTCGCCGAGGGTTGGGAGGAGTACGAGTGGCGCTACCGCATCGCCGACGCGCAGCCGCTGTTCCCCCCGGAGATCTCGTCGAGGCCGGGCCATGTCCAATGGGACGGCAGGACGCTCGGCGCAGGCCAGACCCTGCTGCTTGTGGCCGACCAGGGTTTCGGCGACGTCTTGATGTTCTGCCGCCTCCTGCCGTGGGCGATGGCGCGCTGCGCCGATGTCGCGGTCGCGTGCAGCGCGGAAGTCATCGACCTGCTGCGGCGCGTCTACCCCGGGCCAATCTACTTCACGCAATGGAGGGAGGCCCCGGCGTACGCCGCCTACTGCCCGCTTTCGGGGTTGCCCCGCCTGGCTGGAACCACGCCCGACGCCGTTTATGGACAGCCGCCGTACCTGAATTCGGACGCCGGCCGGCGGCAGGCGATGCTGGCATGGCTGGAAGCGGAAACGCCCGGCGACCAGCTTCGAGTGGGCATTGCATGGGCCGGGCGGCCCAGCCACCACAACGACCGCAACCGCTCCGTGCGACTGGACACGCTGGCCCCGCTGACCACGATCCCGCGTGTCTCCTTCGTCTCCCTGCAGAAAGGCGAGGCCAGCGCGCAGCTGAGCCACGAACCATCAATCCTCGATGCGAGCGCCAGGTTGCACGATTTCGAGGACACGGCGGCGCTGGTGGACTGCCTCGACCTGGTGATCGCAGTCGATACCTCGGTCGTCCACCTGGCCGGGGCGCTGGGCAAGCCGGTATGGGCCATGCTGCCGTTCGCGCCCGATTGGCGGTGGCTGAACGGCCGTCGCATCGCCGTGTGGTATCCAAGCTGCGAGCTGTATCGCCAGTTTGCCCCCGGCGACTGGAGCAGCGTCGTATCCGCCGTCGCGAGCGACTTGGACGGGCTGCTCTCGTCGATTGGCCAGCATGGCCAATACAGGCAAAGCTGAAGCCGAATTAATGAACCCGGCCCGCATTCGGCTGGCCGAAAATCTGCAGTTATGAGCATGATGGTTTTGCAAGCCGCAAAGCATAATGAACTATTGTCAAGCTCAAGCAGTGGGGAGACTTTCGATGAAAATGCTGAAAACGGCAATGTTGGCCACGGCGATTGTATGCTCGGCGGTCGCTGCGCACGCCGCCACCATCACGGAAAACTTGGTGGGGGTCATTTCCGGTGCGAACACGACCGACACAACCGGGATATTCGACAAGGCTGGCGCAAACCTTGCCGGACAGAAGATCCAGATCTACACGCAGTACGTGACAAACCTGTTCACAAGTCACGCTAACTGCCGCACGAGTCGTCCCTGCGAACACTATGACTCTCAGGGCAATCCTGGTACGCCAGGGTCTGTACTGACGTCGCTGACTGTGAACGGAAAGCGAGTGGTATACTCGCCGACATACTCTGGTCAGCTGATTTTCTCGAACTACCAAGGCAGCTTGCTTTACGTCAACACCGACGTTTATAGCGGCTTTGGCCAGGGTTTTCGCGGCAGCGCTCTTTCCGTGGCGTTCACGTCCCCTGTCGCATTCGGCGTGCCGCTTTCCCCTGGGAACGGGCCAATCCTGGATAAGAGCACGGATTTCGTGAGCTTCTTCGTGGCAGCGTCCCAGTTGCCGGTTGAGGAACTCACTTTCTCCGTCACCAGCGCAAGTCCGTAAGCCGGGGCTGGGCGGGGTTCGCGACTATAGACGGTTCGCGAACTCCGCTTTGAACTGGCGAAAGCCAGGTCGCGGCGCGGATGCCAAGGTGACGTCCGGGACGCGGGAGCCTGGATCGTCCTAGTGTCCGCGTAGGATTTGGCTTAGGAACAATTTCAGCCGGTCGGTCGTGGGATTGGAGAACAGTTCCGCCGGCGGGCCGCTCTCGACGATTTCGCCGCGGTCCATGAACACCACCCGATCGGCTACCTGCCGCGCGAAGCCCATCTCGTGCGTGACGCACACCATGGTCATGCCGCTCTCGGCCAGGCCAATCATGGTGTCCAGCACCTCCTTGATCATCTCCGGGTCGAGCGCGCTGGTCGGCTCGTCGAACAGCATGATCTTCGGCTTCATGCACAGCGCGCGGGCGATGGCCACTCGCTGCTGCTGGCCCCCGGACAGCTGGCCGGGGTATTTCGCCGCCTGCTCGGGAATCTTGACCCGCTCCAGGTAGCCCATCGCCAGTTCGTCGGCCTCGCGCCTCGGCATCTTGCGGACCCAGATCGGCGCCAGCGTGCAGTTCTCCAGCACGGTGAGGTGCGGGAACAGGTTGAAGCTCTGGAACACCATGCCGACCTCGCGCCGGATGGTGTCGAGCGCCCTTGTGTCGTCGGTAAGCTCGGTGCCCTCGACGCGGATGGTGCCGTCCTGGTGCGTCTCCAGCCGGTTGATGCAGCGGATCATGGTCGACTTGCCCGAGCCGGACGGGCCGCACACCACCACCCGCTCCTTCTGCGCGATGTTCAACGATATGTCGCGCAGCACGTGCATGGCGCCGTACCACTTGTTCACGTGGTCGAGTTCGATGGCCGGTACGCCGTTGTTCAAGCCGGGGTCGTTCAAGCGGCGCTCCTTCAGCGGTTGGCGGTGCGGGAGAAGCCGCGTTCGAGACTGCGGCTGTAGCTCGACATGGCGTAGCAGAACACGAAGTAGATCACCGCCAGCATCAGGTAGATCTCGGTCGAGAAGCCGGCCCAGGTCGGGTCGGCCATGGCGATCTTGCCCGAGGTCAGCAGGTCGGGGATGCCGATGATCAGCACCAGGCTGGTGTCCTTGAAGAAGCCGATGAAGGTGTTGACCAGCGGCGGGATCACCAGCCGCAGCGCCTGCGGCAGGATGATCGACACGGTCTTGCGCCAGTACGACAGGCCGAGCGCGTCGGCCGCCTCGTATTGCCCCTTCGGCAGCGCCTGCAAGCCGCCGCGGATCACCTCGGCCAGGTAGGCGGCGGCGAACAGGATGACCGCGGCCTGGGCGCGCAGCAGCTTGTCCGGGTTGATGCCCTCCGGCATGAACAGCGGGAACATCACGCTGGCCATGAACAGCAGGCTGATGAGCGGCACGCCGCGGATCAGCTCGACATAGACGACGCACAGCAGCCGCACCGCAGGCAAGCCCTGCGACCGCCGCCCGAGCGCCACCAGCACCGAAAGCGGGAAGGCGAACGCAATGCCGAACGTCGACAGGATCAGGGTGATCGGCAGGCCGCCCCAGCGGTCCTGCGACACGAACGGCATTCCCAGCACGCCGCCCCACATCAGCACGCCGATCGCCGTCAACGTGGCGATCCACACGTAGAGTAGCTCCTTGCGCCAGAACCGGCGCATGGCGGAAACGACGTAGAGGGCCACGAACAGCCCGATGCAGACCAATGGCCGCCACTGCTCGGCATACGGGAACGGGCCGAACAGAATGAAACGATATTTGTCGCCGATGGTGGCCCAGCAGGCGCCGATGCCCTGCAACTGCCGGCAGGCGGTGGCGTCCGGGCCGTGCGTGCCCTCCGGCACGCTCCAGACCGCGTGCAGCACGCTCCAGCCGAAGAACTGCCACGCCCAGCGCAGCAGCAGGTAGCCGAGCAGCAGCGTCACCGCGGTCGACAGCCAGCCGGAGAACAGGTTCGCGCGCATCCAGCCGAGCGGGCCGCCGGTCGGCGCCACCGGGCGGGCGCGGGCCGGCAGCGGCTGCGTCGCCTGCCCGGCGATGGCCGGCACCGGCTCGATCAGGTCGAGGCCGGGGAGGGCTGGGTCCATTGCCTAGCGCTCCACCAGCGCGATGCGCGTGTTGTACCAGTTCATGAACAGGCTGATAGACAGGCTGATGGTCAGGTAAACCAGCATGATGATGGTGATGCCCTCGATAGCCTGGCCGGTCTGGTTCAGCGTGGTGTTGGCCAGCGAGACGATGTCCTGGTAGCCGATCGCCACCGCCAGCGAGCTGTTCTTGGTCAGGTTCAGGTATTCGCTGGTGAGCGGCGGGATGATCACCCGCATCGCCTGCGGCAGCACCACCAGCCGCAGCGCCGCGCCGCGCGACAGGCCGAGCGCCCCCGCCGCCTCCCACTGCCCGAGCGACACCGCCTGGATGCCGGAGCGCACGATCTCGGCGATGTAGGCGGAGGTGTAGATCGTGAGCCCAATCAGCAGCGCGCCATATTCCGGGCTGACCGTGGCCCCGCCCACGAAGTTGAAGCCGTGCAGCGCCGGCATGTCGGGCGAGAACGGCGCTCCCAGCGCCGCCCAGACCAGCGACGGCAGGCCGACGACAAGCGCGACCGCAACCGGCCACACGCGCGAGCGCCGGCCGGTGGCGTCCTGGCGCCGCCGTGCCGCCTTCCCCCACAACGCCGCCGACCCGATGCCTGCCAGCAGCGCCAGGAACGCCCAGCCGAACGCCGGGTCGCCGTGCAGCCACGGCACTTTGACGCCGCGGTTGGACAGGAACGCGCCGGCGAAGTGGGCCGCCTGGCGCGGCGCCGGCAGTCCTTGCAGCAGCACGTACCAGAACAACAGCTGCAGCAGCGGCGGGATGTCGCGCAGCACCTCGACGTAGACCGCCGACAGCTTGGCGATCAGCCAGTTGCGCGACAGCCGGCCGACGCCGACCAGGGTGCCGATGACCGTCGCCAGCACGATGCCGACCACCGACACCTTCAGCGTATTGAGAACGCCCTCAAGCAGCGCGTGGAAGTAGGTGTCGACCGACGGGTTGTATGGGATCAGCGCCTCGCCGATCGGGATGCCGGCGGTGCGGCCCAGGAAGCCGAACCCGGTCGCGATGTGGCGGGCGGCGAGGTTGCGGTTGGTGTTGCCGACCAGCGCCGCGATCACCCCCAGCACGATGCCGACGACGATCACCTGCCAGACGACGTTGCGCAGCAGCGGGTCAGACCATGACAGCCGCACGCGGCGGCGCGGCGGCTGTCGGTTCGGCGCTCGGGCGCTGGCGGCGGTGGATGCAGACATGCTCGACCCGAACCCCCGATTACGTTACCCAAGAACTGGACCGCGAGGGCTGCGTCTTAAGCGGCCCAGGTTGCACATTGCTGCAACCTGGGCCGCCCTGGCAACTCAGCGAAGCAAATCAGCGCCCCGACGCAGCATCCTAACTCAGCGCATCGGCGGCGCGTACTGGATGCCGCCCTTGCTCCACAGCGCGTTGATGCCGCGCGGCACGCCGAGCACGGTGATGTTGCGGTCCCAGATCTCGCCGTAGTTGCCGACCTGCTTGACCACGTTGTAGGCCCACTTGTTGTCCAGCCCGAGCGCCTTGCCCATGTCGCCCTCCAGGCCCAGCAGGCGGCGCACGTCCGGCTTGGCGCTGGTCATCTGGCCGTCGACGTTGGCCTGCGTCACGTCCAGCTCCTCGGCGGTGAGTTCGGCGAAATAGGTCCAGCGCACGATGTCGAACCACTTGTCGTCGCCCTTGCGGACCATGTAGCCGAGCGGCTCCTTGCTGATGATCTCGGGCAGCAGCACGAAATCGTCCTTGTTGGTCTGCGTCGCGCGGAACGTCGCCAGCGCCGAGCTGTCGGTCGAGTAGGAGTCGCAGCGGCCGGAGATGAAGGCGTTCTGGATCTCCGCCAGGTTCTCGATCAGGATCGGCGTGAACTTGATGGCGTTGACGCGGAAGTAGTCGGCGATGGCGAGTTCGGTGCTGGTGCCGGGCTGCACGCAGATGGTGGCGCCGTCCATCTCCTTGGCCGATTTCACGTTCATCGATTTCTTCACCAGGAAGCCGGTGCCGTCGTAGTAGTTCACGCCCGCGAACTCGGCGCCGAGGTTGGCCTCGCGGCCAAGCGTCCAGGTGGTGCTGCGGATCAGCACGTCGACCTCGCCCGACTGCAGCGCGGTGAAGCGGTTCTGCGTGGTCAGCGGCGAGTACTTGACCTTGTCGGCGTCGCCCAGCACGGCCGCGGCGATGGCGCGGCAACTGTCGGAGTCCAGGCCCTTCATCACGCCCTTGCTGTCCGGCAGCGAGAAGCCGGGGACGTTGCCGGAAATGCCGCAGACCAGCTGGCCGCGCGAGCGCACCGCGTCGAGCGTGGCCGAGCCGCTGCCCTGCGCGTGGGCGGCTTGCCCGGCCAGCAACAGGCTGCCGAATGTCGCGGCAGTGGACAGGAGCGTCGCTGTTCGGGTCATCGTCGTCTCTCGTTCCATGGTTGGGCGGGAGCGACCCCGCAACATCCCGACATACTGCCCTTGCCGCCGCCGCCGCAATCGGCCACATCGCCGCCATGCTGCACCTGACCAAGCTGGCGGTGGGCGCCCGCGACGTGGCGGCGTTGCGGGCGCTCCAGGCCGCGCGCGCCCAAACCGACGCGCCGCTGCGCCACCGCACCCGCAACGCGCCCCGCCGCGCCGCCGAGGTCGTCGACGGCGGCTCGATCTACTGGGTGGTCGCCGGGGCCATGCTGGTGCGCCAACTGGTGCTGGACGTGGTGGCCGACCACTGGGAGGACGGCGCCGCCTGCGCCGGCCTAGTGCTCGACCCCACTTTGGTCGCCGTCGAGGGGCGGCCGGTGAAAGCCTTCCAGGGCTGGCGCTACCTGCCGGCGCACGAAGCCCCGCCCGACCTCGCCGACGGCGCGGCGGGTCGGCACGGATTGCCGGACGCAATGGCGCTGGAGCTGCGGCGTCTGTGCCTTTTATGACACGCCGCATGTGACCTGTTGGACGCACGCAATGTTGAAGCGCCGCAACGATGCAACGGCGTGGCTAGGCGATGGTAGGCTTCGGGCTCAGTCCGGAGACCATCGCAATGTCAGGCTGCCGCAAGCTGATTTCCGCCATGCTGGTGCTGGGCCTGACGCTGCTGGCGTTTCCTGCCTCGCTCCAGGCGCAACCGTACGATTACCGCCATCCGCGTCGTCATCGCCACTACCGCCCGCCGCCGCACCATCATTACCACCACGACCGCCGACCGTACCAACGGGGCTGAACTGGGGAGCTAAGCCGGCGGGGCTGAGCCAGGGCCGCGCGCAACTCGGCGCGAGCGCGGCATGGACCGCTTCGGCTGAACCGACTATCCCGACGCGGCCACCCGCACACGCAAGAGGGCCGTCCCGTCCGCATGTCACTTTCGCGCCTGCTCGCCGCCTTGGTCGAGCGCAGCCGCCGCCACGCGCCCCTCGTCGTCCTGCTTGCCATCGCGCTCTCGGCCGGTTGCGCGTGGCTCGCCGCCGAGCGGCTCGGGGTGTCGACCGACACCGGCCAGCTGTTCGCCGCCTCGCTGCCGTGGCGGCAGCGGGAGATCGCCTGGAACCGCGAGTTCCCGCACTCGCGCGACCTGCTGGCCGCGGTCATCGACGCGCGGGCGCCGGAGGAGGCGGAGGCGACCGCGGCCGGGCTGGCGCAGGCGCTGGCCGCCGACCCCGCGCATTTCCAGCGCGTCGTGCGGCCCGACGCCTCGCCCTACCTCGAAGCCAACGGCCTGATGTTCCTCGATACCAAGACGCTGGGTGGCCTGCTCGACCAGACCATCGACGCGCAGCCGTTCCTCGGCCAGCTGGTGGCCGACCCCAGCGCCCGCGGCCTGTTCGCGGCGCTGACCCTGGTGGCGATGGGCGTGGAGCGCGGCGACGCGCAGCTGGGGCCGTTCGCGCCGGCGCTGGGCCAGTTCCACGACGTGCTGGCGGCGGCGCTGGCGGGCCATCCGCAGCCGCTGTCGTGGCAGACGCTGCTGGCCGGGCCGGTGCTGCGCCAGGCCGGGCAGTATCGCTTCGTGCTGGCGCAGCCGCGGCTGGATTACGGCGCGCTGGAGCCGGGGGGGGCCGCCACCGCATCCATGCGTCAGGTCATCGCCCGGCTGCCGTTCGTGGCCTCGGGCGATGCCCGGGTGCGGATCACCGGCTCGGTCGCCCTGGCCGACGAGGAGTTCGCGACGGTGGCGCAGGGCGCGCTGTGGGGCCTGCTCGGCAGCGTGGCGCTGGTGACGCTGTGGCTGCTGCTGGCGGTGCGGAGCTGGCGGCTGATCGTGCCGATCCTGCTGACGCTGGCCGTCGGCCTGCTGGTCACGGTCGGCTTCGCCACGCTGGCGGTCGGCACGCTCAATTTGATTTCGGTGGCGTTCGCCATCCTGTTCGTGGGCATCGCGGTCGATTTCGCGATCCAGTTCAGCGTCCGCTACCGCGAGGAGCGGCTGCACGCGCCGCACCCGGCGGCGGCGCTGGGACAGACCGCGGCGCGGGTCGGGCCGCAGATCCTGGTCGCCGCCGCCGCCACCGCCGCCGGCTTCTTCGCCTTCGTGCCGACCGACTTCGCCGGCGTCGCGGAGCTGGGGCTGATTGCCGGCGTCGGCATGCTGGTGGCCTTCGCCGCCACCCTGGCGTTCCTGCCGGCGGCGCTGACGCTGTTCCGCCCGCGCGCCGAGCGGGCGGAGATCGGCTTCGCCTGGGGCGACACGCTGGAGCGCGGGCTGGTCCGGGCGCGGCTGCCGGTGCTGGCGGCGTTCGCGGCGCTGGCCGTGTTGGGCGTGGCGCTGCTGCCGCGCATCGCTTTCGACAGCGACCCGCTGCACACCAAGGACCCGAGCACCGAGGCGATGCGGACGCTAGGCGACCTCATGGCCTCGCCGCTGACCAACCCGTACAGCGCCGATATCCTGGCGGCTTCGCCGGAAGCGGCCGATGCGCTCGCGGTCCGGCTGCGGGCGTTGCCGCTGGTGGCCGGCGCGTTGACCCAGTCCAGCTTCGTGCCGACCGACCAGCCGGCCAAGCTGGCGTTGCTGGCGGACGCGCAGAACGTGCTCGGCGCCTCGCTGACGCCGCGCACGTCGCCGGCCCCGGTCACCGCCGACGACGTGCGGCAGGCGGCGCGCAGCGCTGCGGACGGCATTGCCCGCACCGCCGCCAAGCTGCCGCCGCACGACCCGCTACTGCTGCTGGGCGACGACCTGCGCGCGCTGGTGGGAGCGCCGGACGCCACCGTGCTGGCCACCAACGCGGCGCTGGTGCGGTTCCTGCCGGAGCAGCTGGACCGGCTGCGGACGGCGCTGGCGGCGCGCCCTGTCACGCTCGCCGACGTGCCCGCCGCCATCGCCGAGGACTGGCGGCTGCCGGACGGGAGGGTGCGGGTGCAGGCGCTGGCCCGGCCGGAGGCGCAGGACAGCGCCGGGCTGCACAGCTTCGTGGCGCAGGTGCGTACCGTGGCCCCGGACGCCGGCGGCTCGGCGGTCGGGATCGTCGAGACCGCGGCCACCATCGTCGGCGCGTTCCGCACCGCGGCGGCGTTGGCGTTGGCCGCCATCGCGGTGATCCTGGCGCTGGCGCTGCGCCGCGTGGCGGACGTGGCGCTGGTGCTGATGCCGCTGCTACTGTCGGCGTTGATGACGGCGGTCGTCGTGGCGCTGCGGCCGATGCCGTTGAATTTCGCCAACATCATAGCGCTGCCGCTGCTGCTCGGCGTCGGCGTGTCGTTCAACATCTACTTCGTGATGAACTGGCGAGCCGGCGCGCGCAGCTTCCTCGGCACCGCGACCGCCCGCGCGGTGGTGTTCTCGGCGCTCACCACCGGCACCGCGTTCGGCTCGCTGGCGCTGAGCCGGCACCCCGGCACGGCGAGCATGGGCACGCTGCTGCTGGTCAGCCTCGGTTGCACCCTGGTGGCGAGCCTGGTGTTCGTGCCGGCGCTGCTGGCGAGGCGGCCCGCACAGCAGGGCTGAAGTCCGACTCCGGGCTTCGACCTACCACGGCTTGCAGGTGTGCTAGTTGTCTGGTTGTGAGACCTCCTTTGCGGCTTCAGCGATGAGGCGAGCTTTGGTGGTATCGCAGGGACCTGCTTGGCCGGTCACCCTCGTGTTGACGCGTCGTGGTCGGGCTTGGAGGCGTTCG
>JAABUY010000642.1_pt1 | contig 57723 bp, 57 predicted proteins | sample 5560271 | NCBI WGS metagenome assembly JAABUY01 (sample SAMN10711886, study PRJNA513374) | rock metagenome | isolation source: Antarctica rocks | place: Antarctica: Victoria Land, University Valley | reverse complement strand
TTATAGAAATAAGTGTTTAGTTGTGATTTTAACATCAAAATGCTGTTGTTTGAGCTTGATTTTGAAGAAGTTTCAAAAAAAAAGTTGCGTGAGTGCTGGAGCCAACTTTGTAGGATCCGCTGTAGTTCGCGTCTGGACCATAAATATATCGAGTTTTACCTTAGGAAAGCAATCATAACTGACCCTCGGCTGCCTTCCCAGAAAATATCGTTAACCTTTAACAAGAAGTGTCAATACAGTACGCTTTATCCTAACGAGGAAGTCACGATCTTCTCTGTTGCGGCGTTGCCTGGTGCAACCGAACTCGCTTGTGGTTAGCATGCAAACGTATCGTCAACACTGCTGGTCTCCGCTGCAAGACCGCTCTTCTTCCCTGTGACCACCATTACCACCGTGAGAAACGGTCCCACTTCACATTCTCAATTCTTCTTACGTTCTTGCAAATCTACTCCGCTCAGCACTGGCACATAGCTACCAGCCATGGAACCTTTCAGAGGGTTCTCCACACCGGGCATGCCACTCTTCGCCATCTCCCCCGAACGCGTCAATAGGCAAGGTCGCACTCAGCACGGTCACCCACACACACCCATCACCTACCCAGCATCTGACAAGAACGACTTCCCATACTCTTGGCACGATCGGCCGACGCCGAATCTTGATAACGACCCGGATGAGATCATGAGGGATCAGGATATTGGGCTCAGGAAGGCGAAGATGGGGTGGGAGGAGGCTGCGGGGGAAGCGAGAAAGGCCAAAGAGGAGGTGGCGCAATTGAAGAAGAAGATTGAGGAGGGGAAGCAAAGGGAGAGGATGGTTGGGGAGAGACTGGATGGGGTTATGGTACGGCAGACTGACACTTATGCTTGCTGCGTGGCACTGGCAGATTGTATCATTGCGTACATTGCTGAAACTAAGGCTAACAACTAATTTAGGAGGAGTTCCATCGGGCGAAAGAGACACACGCTCGTTCCCAGGTGCTTTACGAGAAGGAAGTGCGGCGGGCGAGGAAAGAAGCGTTCAAATCTTCGAGTACGGTGGTCAAATTGCAAGAAGAGTTGAAGAGCGCGAGGAGCGAGTTGAGTGTTACGAAATCGGATCTCGGTCTGCACAGGGTGAAAGTCAGTAAGCGCGAGCAAGAGGCGTTCGAGGCGCAATACCAACTTGTGGGCGCTCAGGAAGAAGGCGAGAAGATGAAGCAAGAAATTGAGAAGGTGAAGCAAGAAAGTGAGAAGGTCAAGCAAGAAAGCGAGAAGGTGTTGCAAGAAAGCGAGAAGGTCAAGCAAGAAAGTGAGAAGGTGCTGCAAGAAAGCGAGAAGGCGAAGCAACAAAGTGAGAAGATGAAGCAGGCGGTCAAAGTTGCAGTAGAGGAGAGTTGTATCCGAAATCGAGAAGTGCACGAGGCTCGTGCCAAGCTTGCCGGTGTTCAGGAAGAACTCAAGAAGGCGAAACAGCAAGCCAAGACTGCAGGAGAGAAGAAGAAGAGCAAGGGGTCCAGAGAAACGCTTGAGGCGGACTATAAGCTTGCTGGTGTCCAAGAAGAACTCGACATGGCGAAAGCGGTAGCCAAGAGTATGGAAGAGGAGAAGTGCAAGTGGGAGCATGAAGCGCTTGCGGCCGGCTCTGAGCTTGAGGATGTTCGGAAACAAGTAAAAAAGCTGAAACATGAAGCTAAGGCTGTTGAATTGGAGAGGAGTACGTGGGAGGAGGAAGCGTTTGCGACCGGGTGCAAGCTTGAGCGTGTTCAAGTAGAGCTTGATAACGCAAAAGAACAGATTGCGGAAGGAGTGCAGTACACGTTGGAGCCAGAATCGCTTCTAACCGGTTCTGATCTTGACCGTGTGTGTGAAGAGCTTGAGCAGGTGAAGCAGCAAGCCAATGCTGTCGAAAAGGAAAAGTGTAAGTGGGAGCAGGAAGCGCATGCGACTGGTTGCAAGCTTGAGAATGTTCAAGTAGAACTCGAGAAGGTGAAACAACAGGTTTTAGAAGGGGAGAAGTACAAGTTGGATGCAGAAGCGATTACAGCCGGTACTGATATCCAGGGTGTTCGGGAAGAACTTGAGCAAATGGAACAGCATGCCAAGATTGTGGAAGAGGAAAAATGCAAGCGGGAGCAAGAAGCACTTGAGACGGGTAACAAGCTTGTCGGTGTCCAGGAAGAGCTCGAGACGGTCAAACGCCATCTCAAAGTTGTTGAAGAGGAGAGGGAGACTCTCAAGACGAGCTTGAAGGAAGAAGAAGTTGCGAGAATCGCGGCAGAGGGCAAGATTGCGTTGCCGGCCCCGGAGGTCCCTGATGAGTTCTCGTCACCGAAGAAGATTAAGCCGGTCACCAAAGAGCCAGCCATAAAGTCGAGCAAAGAGCACGCTGGGCCCGGTTCGTCGCCGAAGAAATCAGAGCCGCTTGGTAAAAAGCGGACCTGGGATGAAGACTATGAGTCTGACAAGGAAGATGAGCTCACGAAGACACGAAAAGAGTTAGCCAGGGAGAGCAAGCTTAGAAAAAGATGGCACGATCAGATCGAGTACATGAAGATGGAGTGTCAGTTCAAACTGTGTTCGTGCAGACGCGCCGAAAAGAACGGCGAGACGTATGTGCATGATAACAGCTTTGCGGACCAGATCTCCCACGAGCAGGCTAAGCTCCGTGAGTGGAGACTGGCGCAAAAGTCTACAGCACCGAGTGATGAAAGCTCGACGACATTACAGCAGCCAGCGGTGGAGGAGCAAGACGCCATGGAACTGCTCATTCAGTTTTCTCCAGTCACTGGCACCTTCAAGACAACCAAAGAGGAGGAAGAAGTCCAAGTTGAGGTTGACTCAAGAGCTCCCAACCCTTTTACGGAGGCTCGTCCAGAGCTAACACACTCCGTCTCGGCGCCACTGCCGGACGATCTTTCACTCATGTCACTCCTCCACGCTCCTCACCTACCGGAGCTTACCACGGCATCTACAGCCGTCTCCACCGCAACGCGTCCACTCGCTCGGCCACCTTCCCGCGAGGCCTCCGTCACAGCCGCACGAGCAGCCCGAGCAATCTCACGGCCTCCCTCTCGCGAGGCGCACACTGCACCGCGTCGCCCCCTCCGTCCAACGGGGACCAATCGACCACCCTCTCGCGAGGCCCATGCTACATCCACATTGCAGTCGTCCCGCCACGGGCAAGCCGCGAAGGGCATCCGGGTCGTCAACAAAACCACCACCACCACCGTTCCTCTGGCGGAAGTCTTCAGCCCCCCCACGATGACGCGCGAGGAAGCCTTGGAGCAAATCAGGCACAGGAGAGAGAGGGCCAAGAGCTTTACTGCGGGTACTTTGACGCCACGGAAGCAGATGGTCGAGGGGGCTGCGAAGCGTGATATCAGCGCGCCTGCCGTTGCTACTCAGAAGAAGACCGCGGAGTAAGGCGAAAATTGCAGGAGTTGGAGAAGCGCGCATACAATTTGCTTGGGAATGGGTTTGCGTCACTGAGAGAGCGTGGAGTGAACTGAAATTGCAATTGATGGCGGCTCTTGTCTACGGAAGGGTTGGGAAGGGGGGTTTCTGGATCAGGTACACGGTAGCGTTAACATGCATGTTTTTTTGGACTTGTCCCTCCCTAGCTGTTGCTCGATTGAGTGGAACTGCCTCTGTATCAGAGCTGCTTGGTATTGAGCTTAGATTAATGCTATCACGCTTCAACTGAATGAACATGGGAATGCTGTATGATCCACGACTGCTGCCTTCAGATGAGAGTATCCGGCCCGCCTGACAGACATATCATTGTTTAACCCCCTTTCTCAACAGGAACAAAGCCGCCACGAAATCAACCGCCTCTGCATTCGGGCGTAAACTCATCTGTGAGACTTTCCATCGTAAACCTCTGTGCCCTCTCTCCCTTCCCCTCCCACCCCTATCGCCTCCCCACGCCTTCCCCACCAAGTCCGCCACGCGCCCCGGCCGCCCCGCTCTCTCTTCTCCCCAAGTACCCACCTTTCAGGAGACTTCCATACGCCAAACCAACCCTGTCTATGTCTTCAGGTCCTACCAAGACCCAATCACACTTCTCGTTCCGAGGTCGGTACCGCTCCTCGCACCTCCCCTTCGTCACATATTAGGGCCATGACACGGCCCTGGCAGTCTCGCTTATCCGTAATCTCACCTGATGCCCTTCGTGTCATAGAAACCTACCTCACCGACACGCGCGTACCAGGGGAGGAGAGGTGTTGTTTTCCGGACCTTTCGTAGAGACTCGGCTTCCAGACCGTAGATTAGATTAAGTCCGGGTTCGAGGCTAGTATCTGAGGTATATAGCAGCATCCAGTCAACGTAAGTGGCTGATTTAAGCGTTATCGACTATCGACGTCACGATATCGTGTGCAAGAAGGGGTTGTAATCCTTGGTTTCTCTTGGTGCGGTCTGGTCTCGTTTGCACTACGGGGCTCTGACGAAAAATAGTTGGGATCTCCGGCTGGGGTGGAGTTGGTGGGAGATTTCCGGGTGGTTGAGGGGAATAGATTTGAGGGTAGGCTGTATACTTCTGTGGAATTCGTGTTGGTCTTTTGTTTTGGGGTCAGTTAAAGGGGACCGAAATGTAAGACTGGAAAGGAGAGTCTCAATAGGAGTGCGGTATGGGAGGGTTCGAACGATGCTGAGTATGCCAAGGGAATGGTACCAGCGCGTGTAGGGCAAGACTGTACGTAGCATAGATATTTATGATGCTGGGCCAACGCCTGTCGGGAAGCAAGGTTTTCAGTAATGTTCCGTCGGTTCTGACATAGATAAGGCCATGCAGAGGAGGCTACAACGGCACCATAGCCCAACCCGAAAGAAAGCCCTCTTTCCACTCCGTTTACCGATTGCTCTTCGCCACACGCTCCAACTCGTCCTTCTTCTTGATCGCATAGCTATTACTGCTACCTTTGGCCGCATTGATCAGCTCTTCCGCCAAACATTCCGCCACACTCTTCACGTTCCGGAACGCAGACTCCCTCGCGCCAATGGTGAGCAGTGCAATGGCCTGGTTGACGCGGCGGAGAGGGGAAACGTCGACGGCTTGCCGTCGAACCGTGCCGGCTGACCCAATACGTGTGGAGTCCTCGCGGGGGCCGCAGTTGACGATTGCGTCGACGGCGACTTGGATGGGGTTCTGATCGGTCATGATGTGGATCTATTCGAATTAGTCTTCTGATTCTTGTCGGAACGGGGTGTTCAAAGGAAGAGATGAAGGGACGTACGATTTCAAAGGAATGAGCGACGATCCGGACGGCCATGAGCTTCTTGCCGTTGTTGCGACCGTTCATCATGAGCGAGTTCGTCAGCCGCTCGATTATTGGACATTGCGCTTTTCTGAACCGCTTGATAGCGTATCTGCCGGCGGAGTGGGAGATGTAGACTGGTGATCGGATCTGAATGTAGTCGCTGATGAGCGGAGCTGCTGTTAGCCTCCGTTCAACATCGACTGGCCTCGTCGAACGTTTCAAGACCATGTCCATTTCCCAAATTGCATCCAAGTCCATGAACAATTTCGGAGAACTGATCAGACGTACGTCAAAGAAATATCCCTAATCTCAACATCCTCATAGCTCCACTTGTTGAATAGCTTGATGCTGCCGATCTCGTCTGTCACCTCTTTCGGCAGGACCTGATATCCGCTTGGGTTCTCGACTTCAACCTCGCCGTTGTCAGACATCTTGGCGATTGACGGGCGTGTTGGTCTGTGTAATCTGGTCTGCGTCACTGTCGTTATATCAGATCTCGAGTGTGGTCGTTGAGGTTGCGGCCCGAATTCCGCTAAGCGATTGTGGGCGAGCATTTTAGCGCATCTTTATCTCGCTTGAACCCTAAGTGCTACCTTACATAAGCCTACCTAGGTAGAACAAACCATGAAGGTCCACGTCGGTCTGTCACGCTGATTGTGATAGACAATAATCCAAACAGAAAATTTATTTGGAGCTCGCTGCTCGGACTCGGTCGCTGCAGCCATCTGCACCCTGCATAGTCTCGCTATGATCTAGTCAATTCGTGCAGGCATGCCGTCGTCGAGTTATATACATGTAGCTGGCAGACCAAGCTGAGGTGCTGAGCATAACAGGCCGAGGGCTGAGTAGCAGCTCGAGAAAGAGAGCCCCTAGGTCTTTTCCTTCATTTGTGCCAACGCTCAAAGACAAATATCGTTCGTGTACTCAACCAATCTCAATCCCTCATCAAAGTTTGGGATATCGTCCGCACTTCGCGCAGGATGACTCCACTTCACACCGCCCCGCACATCCACACCAAAGCTCCCTGCAGTCTGCCATCTATTCCCACTTTCTGTGGGCTTGTTCCAGATACCCTCTTCCCTCCCAAGTTTGAAAACGCTCAGCATGCTCCAGGGACTGAGCACATGCCAGAAAGTCGACACTCCTAGACCCCAGCGGGCGTACAGTTCACGCTCGGTATCCACAATGACATGTACAGGTCCAGCACCACCGACGGAGTCTATCCATCTGGTCGTGGAATCCGCATCGCTATGCGAGACCGCAACGAAATGTACCGATGGATGAGCGGCTGCCATTGAGCGGAAAGAGAGGAATGTTTTCTCTGCGACTAGTTCGTCATTAGCAAGGTAGCACCTTCAGTTGCAATGCGTCAGCAGCCGTATTCAGATTCTACAAGCTGCGTACATGGACAGCCGCAATGCCTCAGGAATGTTATCATGGTTAGCTTCCCATCGGCAGCCGGAAGAGGCAGCTTGTCGGCTGAAGGTGCGTTTGCGCCAAATCGTGGTACTGGAGCGGTGTCCAGATGGTTCGGCGACCACCATGATGCTGCCTCTTGTTGGAGAGTCATTGCTATAATGTTTACAGGATAACCGTGCTCACTGCGTTGAGCGATATGCTTCTTGACTTTAGAGATATGGAGAAGGATGGATGGAGTGAATGACGTCAGTGCGGTTTATGGAACGTGATTTCGAGTCTACAGCTCAATTCGTACCTAGTCTCAACTGCAGACAATCGTTATAAATTCGTAAAGACTAAGACGCACTTCAGCTCTGTACCATTATAGCGACTTGAAGTGTCTCCTAACATACGGAAGTCAAGGAAGGAGATGGGAAACCATTCAGCACTCTAGAACCCATAGCTCAAACCGCATGTACAAGGCTGCCTGCCCAGGTCCATGCGACGGTATCATAGCTTAGCAACTTCATCGGTATCGCCCAGTATAACACCACTCATTTGGACGGAGCCATGGCTTGGTAATGCTTCTCGCCCATTGCTCAGGAGCGAGTATGTGAATGGTTGACCAAGGCTCATGCTCTCCAGTTGACCCCGGCGACCAGCGTCATTGGTAGCACCAACAATTCGTATATTGAACGGAACTGGATCGCGAAGCAACACAAAGCAAGATGCATGAGATTATCAATCTACAGCTCGGCCAAAGAAGCAACTATCTCGCTACTCATTTCTGGAATATTCAGGCAAGTGCGTTGAATGGATTGGCCTACTCAGCTAACACGGCGTAGGAATCCTACTTTACGTATTCAGAAGATAAAGTGTCACCAGTGGATCATGACATTCATTTTAGACCAGGCATTGGGACCAATGGCACGGAGACATTTACCCCAAGAACTCTTATCTACGACCTCAAAGGGGGGTTTGGCTCGATGAGAAAGATCAATGCCCTATATGAGATACAGGAGGAGCAAGGCTTACCAAAGGGTTTGTGGTAAGCTGTCTTGTTTGTTTGGCAACCCACCCTGTGCCTGCGGGCAGCCTGACATGTACTCGGCAGCGTAGGGATGGAAATGTCGTCGTGCAGAAGCAAATACCGGTAGAACAGAATGAGTACCAAAAAAGCCTGGAAGAAGGACTACCACCACCTCCGTTGACCTCAGAGACAGTCCGATACTGGTCGGACTTTAACCGAGTTTACTACAGTCCTAAGTCTATCGTCCAGCTCAATGACTTTGAACTGAATTCTCAACTCATGCCGTTTGAGAGATGGGACGTCGGAGAGGAGCTCTTCAGCAATCTCGACAGGGAGCATGATCTTCTGGATCGTGACTTGAGGCCATTTGCTGAAGAATGTGATCAGCTCCAAGCTCTGCAAATCATGACAGGCGTGGACGATGCATGGGGAGGGTTTGCTGCAAGGTACATGGACAAGATCAGGGACGAGTTCGGGAAGACAAGTGTGTGGGTATGGGCACTTGAAGATGGGAAGAGAGGCAAACGGGTAAGTCGCTCTTCGGATCGAGTCGAAACACTTGTATAGAAATCTGCAGTGTTCCGTTGAACCGATGTTGAAGTTCGGCTACAAACTGATCAAATGTGTAGGAAACACAGCTGCTTAGAGCGGTCAATGTAGCACATTCGATCCACGAAGTTTCAGAACAAGCCTCTTTGTACATCCCATTACTAGATCCACCAGCTCAGCTACCATCTTACGTTACACTCGACGCAAGGTCCCAATGGCACAATTCGGCCATCTTGTCCATGGCTCTTGAGTCGATGACACTACCCTCACGACTCAAGCCTATCAATGGGCAACACTCAATGCTGAGTCAGATGGAGGCGGCTCTCAACACCAATGGCCACCAAAAGATTGCAAGACTTCAATGTAGCATCACGGACCCTGAAAGTGCGCGAGGCCGGGCTTCATCCGGAGGAGCGGCTACGAGGGATCAGAGGCTACCCACAACCGGGCCAGATATCGCGAATTCGACCAACATGCCCAGAGAGGACATGACGGAGCTCCCTAATGCAGGCCTTCCCGCATTCGACATGGATCTGCTTCCTGGAGAGAACGAGAGTTACGGAAACAAGGTTAGGAAGGCACACATCTTTGGACAGGTGGAAACCTTGCGAGGGAACCCGAGCGCAAGGGAACCGCAGGACGAGGATAAGCAAGGTTTTGTGAGGAAGCGAAGACGAATCGCTGGATTACCGAATATTGAAACGTTAGTAATCCCAAGGTCTTCGTGGAGACACACAGTGATATTGTCATCATCTGCATATGCCCTACGAGAAGGGTTGCAGCCTGCCAGCACATTAGGAGGAGTTTGTCATCCCACGGATCAGGGCTGCTAGGTGCAGTGCATCTGTACCGAGTAATGGGGCCAATGATATTGTTTGCGCTAACACAATCACTACGGTAGGTACCGATGTCCGCTCATGTTTCCGCTTCTCGACAGTTTCCCGCACATTTTCCCAAGTTGGCCAAGACAGCCGGGACTATTGGCGGTGCACACCTCACTGTCTACAACGGCGTCAGTCTCCGACCGGATCATGAGATTGCGAGGGGTTGTGAACAGAGCAGTGGGGTTGGATGAGCGTGAAGCGCTAGCTAACGGTCTTGGTGAGATTTGCGAAGCCTATGAAGAGGGCTGGGAAAGTGGATCTGATGACGACGATGATGATGACTGAAGACTACAAATACCTCATCTCTGACCAGTGTCCACTTCGTCTCTTCCGAGCTTCAGGATTGGGGGCGCAAAGATAGGATGAGATGTCAATGGCTTTCAGTCCGAAGTGCATGTCATACTTCTACAACTACCTTAACGTACTGGAGAGGTTGTATGCATGGGAACTCATGAACACATGGGCCACTAACGCAGTGCTAGAGCTCGCAACCTTGGCTGGGGTGGTAACGTTACTGTAACGACGGCGATCGGATGGTTCGGTTCGGTGCGCATTGGGGTAGATCGACATGTTCTGTCGCTTTGGGTGTTTGTACCTTACTGTAGCTTACCTTACAAACGAGATGACTTGACCTCCACCTTAGCTCAGGGCAGAGGTCCACAAAAGCGACTGCATATTGGTCCAGGAACTGAATCATACGAGTAATCGAAGGCACAACTCGAGATTGATTGGCATAACAACACATTGCTCCTGCCGATATGCTGCTCTAGGTGCAATCATCATTTCATACTGGCAGATACGATAAACTAAGGCGACATAGGATCCATAATGCTAATGCTTGAGTACATCAATGCTTCACTTACTACGAAGTAACAACCGCCAAACTTCAGTGCTGCTAGGAAAGTCTAACGATTTGAACGACGGGTGGCAGCGAAGGTGAAAGAGCTAAAGGATCCGACCGATTGTTTTGACGATGGAGGGCGATCACAACCTTCCCCCTACTTGCGACAAGCTCACACCCCAACAGGGAAACTCTGTCATGCAAATGCTTACCGTGCCTGCAGCGGCTGCAGCTGTGCAGCGGTGCTCAAAACTTATTATCAAATCAAAAACTTCTATTTGAGAACAGGGCTCAGCTTGGGCGTGTTTCCTGCATTAGCTCAGTCCGGTTCGCAACCGCGTCCCTACCCGGATGGCCGTTTGTGCCTCCAAAGGCAACCTGTACCTCACAGTACTGCGTACGGGTGGGTGTACACGGAGCTGCACATTAATTGTCTCATAGCACTCTTTCAGCCGATAGACAGTGATGTCCCAGATTGGAGTACACAGTTGTCTGGATGCTGCACGCTGACTTATGCCATGTAGCCTGCTGATAAAGTCAACAAGCAAGACAGCTCGCTGAGTGGTGCTGCTAGAATGATGCAAGAGAATTCTCTCCGGACGATCAGGCCCAGGGCTTACCATGGCCCGCTTCCAACTCGTTCATCGTTGCTTTTCGATTTGGCTGCCCTCTCCTGCTATGGGGAACGAGTCTTCTCTATAGTCAGGAAAGGTGGGCCTTGAGAACATAGTCTCAAAATGCAGCACGCGAGACTGTTTGACGTTCTGCTGTTCATTGACCTAGCTATGTGTATCTTCTCCTACTGTTACCCGGGCCGCCCGCCATTATCGCATCCAAAAGCGGCATACTTGTACTTTTCTGTGGCTCGCATCCGTATGGTTGGACGGGGCGTTGAGCTCCTCGTCAGCACAACTACCTGCGTCAATCGGCATGCTGCAGATCGCAACGACCATGCCTGCAGCTTCTTGACCTTGCTTGGGTGATAACGTCACATTAGGGCAGGCAGTATCGCGAGTCATGGAGCCTGCATCAGCACAACACAGGAACACACGTCAATGCCCGAGCAACCAATACTCGGATATCCCTTCCTTATACTGCCTGCTTACCAGTCTTCTTATATCCTTCGTTCTCGTATATTTCGTGCTCTGCTTTCCCCAACCTCCTCAGGTTGATATCCAGCCTCTTTGTCAATTAGAAGAACTCGCTCGCTACGGTTCTTCTACCACTGTCGCTCAGTATTTGATTAGCTCCTTCGAAGCCAATGCTTGGTTGTCTACTCCATACTATAGAACATTTCAATTGATAGCTGCCGTCATGGTCAAGTTCTCAATCGCTATCTTGGCCCTAGCCAGCTCTGTGACCGCCAACAAGCTCGACCGCAGATGGTATTCGAACTCCTCAACTTCCCAGTATCAACAAAGGTACATATGAAGAGCCCTTCGGTATTCCCAGAACCTGCTGACGATATAGCTCTGCGCCGGCTCCACCAGGACCAGTCACATACACTACCTATACAACGGTCACCACATGTCCCGTTACCAGCACCTACAGCAGCTCGACTTCAACCTGGGTCTCGACGAAGTTGACCACCTTGACCATCACGGTCACGAGTTGCATGTACGGGTGTCCACCCAGTTCAACTTACTCAACGCCTACTTCCACTCAGTCTTTAGAGACGACCTCTACACTTTCTGCGCCAGCGTCACCACTGTCCACTTCTTCAACAAGCTCCGAGTCCTTCTCCGTTTATACATCGGATACCAAAAGTACTGAGACTGAGACAAAGACGACCTCCATGCCCTCTCAGCCGGCATCACCGCAGTCTACATCTGAAACCCAAATTACTGAGACGAAGATGACCTCCACGCCCTCTCAGCCAGCATCACCCCAGACAACCTCTTCAGAGTCGTCATTTGTGTCTACATATCAGCCCAAAACTACGGAGACCAAGACTGAGACCGAAACAGAGATGACCTCCACACCCTCTCAGCCAGCATCACCCCAGACTTTCTCTTCAACAGTCTCTGAGTCGTCATATGTGCCTACATCTAAACCCCAAACTACTGAGACCAAAACTGAGACTGAGACCGAAACAAAGATGACCTCCACGCCCTCTCAGCCGGCATCACCAGAGACAACCTCTTCTACATCCTCCGAGTCGTCATCTGTGCCTACATCTAAAATCGAAACTACCGAGACTGAGACGCAAGAGGTATACCAAGGAGCTTGTCCGACACTGCCAATGTAGTGCTAACCGGATCGACAGACAACTTCAACAGTTGGGACAACCGAGACTGAAAAGGTATACTCTTAAAAATGGCAACTACACATCTGGCTTCGCACTAACTCGATGTTCAGACGACTACTACTGAATACACCACAATCTACACAACCGTTTGCCCCGTTACTGTGACTCAAACTCTCAATCGGACAACTATTACGCGGACCTCCAGCACCACATCCATTGCGACGGAAACACATACCTTGACCTATGTTGGTACGTGCTAGCTGTTACACATCAAACCCAGCCGAATTTAGGAAGTTGACATTGCTTTGCATTAGTGTCGGCTACCGAGACAAACCCCCAGACCGTGGAAACCACATCCACCCAGGAAAGCACTATTTTCGTAACCGTAACTACGACTTACACAACTACTACTTGCCCTGGTAAGCATTGCGTACTCGAATCCACCTAATTTGGTTGACTCTGTCTGTAGTTACCTACACCACAATGTCCTCGGGATCGTCTGTTATCACTAGCCCGGTGACCCTGACCCAGACCCTCACTGTTACTACCGTTACTACCTGCCCGACCACCATAATCTCTTCATCACCTCCATCTTCTTCACCTAGTCCTCCACCAACTACAGTTACCTCAACCGTCGTACCAGTTGCACCTGGCTCACCCGCACCCACTCCACCAGAGTCAAGTCCACCGGCGGCACCTGCTCCCACTCCACCAGCGTCTAGCCCACCTGCAGCACCCACTTCATCAGAGTCAAGTCCACCGGCGGCACCCACTTCACCAGAGTCAAGTTCACCGGCGGCACCGGCTCCCGCTCCACCAGCGTCTAGCCCACCTGAAGCACCCGCTCCGTCAGAGTCAAGTCCACCGGCGGCACCCGCTCCACCAGAGTCAAGTCCATCAGCGGCATTGCCTCCCACTTCATCAGCGTCTAGTCCACCTGCAGCACCCGGTCCACCAGAGTCAAGTTCACTGGCGGCACCCGCTCCATCAGAGTCAAGTCCACCAGCGGCACTGGCTTCTGCTTCATCAGCGTCTAGCCCACCTGCAGCACCCGCTCCATCAGAGTCAAGTTCATCAGCGGCACCCGCTCCACCAGAGTCAAGTTCATCAGCGGCACCGGCTTCTGCTCCATCAGCGTCTAGCCCACCTGCAGCACCCGCTCCACCAGCATCTAGCTCTCCAGCGGCACCCGCACCAGCTTCACCAGCGTCAAGCCCTCCTGCAGCACCCGCACCGCCAGCTTCAAGCCCTCCTGCGGCACCAGCTTCAACACCGCCAGCGTCTAGTCCACCTTACCCCCTACCAGTGGCAAGCGCTCCGGCAGCTCCAGCTCCCAGTCCTCCTGCGAACAGTCCCCCGGCAGCTCCAGCATCTTCACAACCGACGGTAACCGAGGGTCAACCACAGACCTCAGCCATCTCGGCGCCCTCCAGTCCAGCAGCACCAAGCCCAAGCGCGCCTGCAGCGCCTACGCCTTCCGGTTCAGTGGCGTCAAGCCCAAGCGCTCCAGCTGCACCCGTTTATACTGGCGCCGCGACTGTCATGAAACCTGCCGTCGCCGCTCTCGCTGGCATAATGGCACTGATGGCATTGGCTTGAGGGCCTCCACCTCGATGTGGATGTTATACCGGCATCCATAGATCTATCACGGTCTTTACGAGCACACGATCTATGACACCCAACGGAATGGTATCGAAGTCGAGCCACTCCCTTCTCGGGGACTAGGGCCTTGAATAGTTCCAACTAGTGGGACGTACTGAGAACACTCCATGTGTCTGAATACCCGTAACCCTTAATCTGTACCCTTTGCTAACCCTAATATTCTACTACAAGCAACAATTTACAAGTTTTGGATTGAAAGCAGGGAGAGGCAACTGGCTCGAGTGTATGGTTTTAATTGCAGAGTGATGCCAGTCGAGAGAACTACCTGAAGAGCCTCTCTCCCCTCCACATACTCTGAGTTGTACCTTTCGCATCAGAATAAAGTAAATTAGGTAAGATCTGCTGTGAAGTCTCCGTAAAGCTGCATCGCAAAACCTAACGGCAAGCGCCGCCGCGACCGACTACCTCCGGACTCTGCTTGTGGAAAAGTTTACGGATTTATTCAGCATTGTGTTACGTGCATGTCGAAGCAAATACGCCACTTCCTCGAGCTGACAATGGGAAAACGCAAAGTCGGCGCACTGGAAAAAGTCGATGCAGATCTGTAAAGCCAAACCACACCCCAAACAGATGAAGTACCACGCTCACAAGAACAACCCGCAGTCCCAACCTCCAATACAAGATCCGGCGAGACCCTGCGTAAGCCATGTTCTCGAACCTCCCCTGCCCAAAGGTGGCCGCTCATTCGCCTCCAGATCCTACAAAGAAGATTTCCTAAGTCAATACTACCAATATGAATCGCACCGGGACATCTTCATGCGGGCGCCGGCCTCCACGACCGACGGCGGCATCGTGTCGCTGCGAGACCTCATCGACTTCGTCTCGCACGTCGCGGACTGCTACCCGGAGGTCACGGCCAAGTTTCCGGCGGATCTGATTCAGATTCTGGCGTTGCATCATGCGCAGCTGGAGGCGGAGTTGAGGGAGAAGATCGTGTCGAGCTTGGTGTTGTTGCGGAAGAAGGAGATCATCGATTCTACGACGTATGTCCGGGGATACGGGGTTGTATGCTTGGGTGGATAGGGGGCTGATAGAGTGTGGGCGTTTAGACTATTGCAGACGCTGTTTCCCATCCTGACGACTACATCGAGCAAATCACTCCGCACGCTTCTTTTTCAGAAGATATTGTCTGACCTTCGGTCGTCGAATTCCAAGACTACCAATCATAGACTCAACCGCGCTATTCAGACGGTGCTTTACAATCTCCTTACGTCGGATCGGGCTTCGTCGAAGGGAATATGGGCGGTGAAGCTGACGCGGGAGTTGTGGAAGCGGCAGATATGGACGGACTCGAAAGCGGTGGAGATCATGAAAGAAGCTAGCTTGGCCGATAACGAGAAAGTGGTAGTGGGTGGTGTGCGATTTTTCTTGGGCGGGGATAAGGAGAGGGAGGAGCTTGAGGATGAGAGCAGTGATGACGGGGCCCTGGATATCGGCAAGCTGAAGCACCAAATGGGGATCAATAAGAAGACGAAGAAGAAGGCCAAAGTGATGGAGAGAGCGGTCACGACGGTCAAAAAGAAAGAGAAGAAGAAGAAACAACCACATCCGCTGAATTTTTCCGCGCTACATCTACTACATGATCCGCAAGGGTTTGCCGAGACGCTCTTCTCGAAGCACTTGCAGAACACAAAGTCGAAGCTCAATCTCGAGCACAAGCTGCTTGTCCTGCAGTTGGTCTCGAGACTTGTCGGCTTGCACAAACTCACAGTCACCAGTCTCTACTCGTACTTTCTGAAGTACTTGACTCCCCGGCAACCTTCCGTCACATCCTTCCTCGCTTCACTCGCGCAGTCAACCCACTCACTCGTTCCTCCAGACGCCCTTGAGCCCTTGGTCCAAAAGATCGCCAACGAGTTCGTATCGGAGGCTGCGGCGGCCGAAATCGCATCCGCAGGGTTGAACGCCATCCGTGAGATATGTGTGCGACAGCCTCTCGCCATGAACGATACTCTGTTGCAAGATTTGGTCATGTACCGAAAAAGTAAGGACAAAGGTGTCGTGATGGCCGCCAAGGGGCTGTTGAGTCTCTATAGGGATGTAGGTGCCGATTTGTTGAAGAAGAGGGATCGAGGGAAGGAAGCTGCTATGCGAATACGGAGTGGTGAGAGAAAGGAAAAGAGGTTCGGCGAGGAAGAGGCAGGGGAGATTGAGGGATTGGAGTTACTAGAGCAGTGGAAGGAGGAAGAGAGACAGCGAAAGAGGTCGGAGAAAGGACTTCCCGACGACGCCGAGGATGAAGAAGAGGAGGAGGATGAGGACTGGGGTGCTTGGGATGTTGAGGAAGACCAGAGCGATGACTCGGGCGGTTGGATCAACGTCGAAAGCGATGACGAGATTAACATCAGTGACGATGAAGACGACAAGCCGCCGTCGAAGAAAGCGAAGCTTGGAGATGCTCCAAACAAGAGCGATGACAAAGAAAACAATCCAGCCGAAGAACCACTGGAGCCAGAAAAGAAGGCCTCGACTCTCGCGACGACCCGAATCCTCACACCCGCCGACCTCGCCAAGCTCCAAGAACTCCGCCTTGCCGCCAGCGTCAACAAACTCCTCCCGCCGAACCAACGCAAGCGCGCCGCCGCCCTCGCCAAGCAGCAATCCCGACACATGGACGACCCGCTCACAGCGACCGAGATCGAAGGCCTCGCCTCCCTATCCTCGAAAGCGACAAAAATGGAGAAAGTAGCGCTCGCGAGAGAGGGAAAAGCCGATCGATCGGAGCACAAGAGCACGCAGGCGATCCGACAGGCGAAGAAGGAATCGCAAGGGAAGAGCACGACGAACCGTGAGAAGGCGCGGAAGAAGAATTTCATGATGACGTTGGGGAAGGCGAAGGGGAAGCAGAAGCGGAGTTTGGTGGAGCGGGGGAGGGTGTTGAAGGCGCATGTTGAGAGGGGGAAGAGGGGGGGCAGGAGGGGGAATAAAGGTTAAGTGGTTAGCTAGAAGTATGCTGGGAGACTGAATTGGGTTTGTTGCTTGGCTTGCGTGCCAGGACGGCAGTGCCATGGCCCTGTCGATTATGGACAGATGAACGTGCAACACCAAGCGCAACTTCCCACATCAGTGGCTCCGAATCCGACCCCTAAGTTATGACATGTATCTTGTGAATCATCCAGACCAAAATTGGAGCGATGGTGACGTACATGGATGTATCAGTCGTTCAGGATACGACGTTACAGTTGGGCGCACATCAACCATCACTATGAACCGAATCCGGGGTTTTCGAAGAATATCGTCGAACGTCTCAGAGAGGAGTGCTCCCCCCTCGCTCTGTAGAGTACGTTAAGGTACCTGATAAGGTAGTTTCATCATCGATGCATGATGCAGGCATGATTTCTAACCTGATTGACAGGTCTTCTAACATTCTCGTCGAACGTCTCATTGAATATGAGGGCTCCTCCCTACTTCCTCCTTACTTCCTCCTGCCAGCTGATTGAATTCATCCATGTTCATCATCATCAGGCCATGATGGGTTCAACCCCACATTCCTTCCTCCGAGGTGCTGTGACGAAGGCGACGTTCGACGATCATGCTGGGAATCCAATTTCGTCCTAGTGTATCTGAAGTTTGAAACGCCGAAGAGAAGAAACTATGACTAATCAAGTTCCGATCTCGGGAGAGCATCCCACTTCGGCGTCTTCTGCCCCGCCAATGATTCCCTATACTTACCTTACCTTATGTATTATCTCTCAACATTTCTTCGCCGAAGTCGTTGTCATATAAATACTACTTCATTTTATATATTGAGGAGCTTGTACATGGGACAGGATGGCGGCACATACGTATAAGATTGTGGTTTTTGCAGGTGATTATTGTGGGCCGGAGGTGAGTTTTGAGGGCACCGAATATGATATGGTTTACCTCAAATATGCGAGAAAGTTGCTGATCTTGTATGGTCTCCAACTAGGTTACTGCGGAGGGGACCAAAGTGAGCTAGCTACCTGGGTTCCTGAGTGCGAGGGTTACCCTCCGTGTGTGCTGGTTCGAGAGTTGAGACCGGACTTTGTCTTGAATAGATTCTGCGGGCGATAGAGAAGGGGAGATCGGGTATCAAGTTCGAATTTCAGGACCACTTGCTGGGAGGGGTACGTATGTGGGATGAGGGATGGTTGACTGAATTGGGGAAATTTGCCGCTGATGTGTATGATTGTGATTGCAGGCGTCAATAGATGCAACCGGCTCTCCGTTGACCGACGAAGCTCTCACGGCAGCTAAGGGCGCAGATGCAGTGATCCTAGGAGCCGTAGGCGGGCCGGTACGTACAAGCAGCAACACCTACTCTCACCGAAACCACATCAGGCCTGACGGCGCTACTTCTTCCTCCGCAGAAATGGGGCACCGGCGCCATCCGACCCGAACAAGGCATCCTCAAACTGCGCAAAGAGATGGGAACATTCGGCAACCTGCGGCCGTGCAACTTCGCCTCCGACTCGCTGGTGCGCATCTCGCCGTTGAAAGACGAAGTCTGCAAAGGTGTCGACTTCACCATCATCCGCGAGCTGACGGGCGGCATCTACTTCGGCGAGCGCAAGGAAGACGACGGCAGCGGCCATGCCTGGGACACGGAGCCGTACTCGCGTGCCGAGATCGAGCGGGTGACGAGATTGGCCGCCCATCTGGCCATGCAATCCAAGCCGCCCATGCCCGTGTGGAGTCTGGACAAAGCGAACGTGCTGGCGACGTCGAGGTTGTGGAGGAAAGTGGTGACGGAGGTGATGGAGAAAGAGTTTCCACAACTCAAGATCGGCCACCACCTGATCGACTCGGCGGCCATGTTGATGGTGAAGAATCCGAGGGCGCTGAATGGCATCGTCGTCACGAGCAACTTGTTCGGCGACATAATCAGTGACGAAGCGAGCGTCATCCCGGGAAGTCTAGGTCTTCTTCCCAGCGCGAGCCTGAATGGCCTTCCAGACGGGAAGAGCAAGGTCAATGGCATATATGAGCCGATCCACGGTAATGGACTCGAAACCCGAGCGGTAGCCTGATGGCAGTTCCACTAACGACATATAACAGGGTCTGCACCTGACATTGCCGGCAAGGGCATCGTCAACCCGGTCGCAATGATCCTCTCGATGGCCATGATGCTTCAGTATTCGCTGCACCTCCCGGACGAGGCGAGGGCCATTGAGGAAGCGGTGCGGAGGACGATCGATCGCGGCGCTTGCACCAAGGACATCGGAGGGGATTTGACGACGAGTCAGGTCGGCGATGCGGTGGCGGAGGAGCTTGCGAGGGTTCTGTCCGAGACAAAGAAATAAACAACGGAAAAAACTTGGCTGGAGGCTCTTGAAATAGGCTCATCGTAAAATACACGCTTTGCCGACGCCGTTGGGTAGTGCTCTGCAAATCTGGCTCTTCCTGTCGATACAACTATCGTAGCCAACAACACCGGACCCATGCAGTCGTCGTCACTCTATAACATTCACGCCCAGTAATGCCATGCCCGAAAAGAGCGAAGCTCCACGCTCTCACTAACACCAAACACCCACAAGCGTACCGGCCATTTCTCCTTTCTCCAATCACCGGAGCTCCGGCTCGCGCATCCACTCCGGCTCCTCCAAGCCCCTCAACCCCTCCCCTCTCGCCACTTGGGCCTCCACTCCCTTCCCCCTCCCACTCAACCCCCGCCTCAACCCTCCAGCAACCCTCCCATCCCCCTCATCCCTCGCAAAGATCTGCAAGCCCCTAACATGCGTATCCTTCCCATTCTGATGATTCTCACAAACCCTCACCTGCACCAACATCGCCCTCAACACATCCTCGCCCCCCGCCCTCCCCTTCCCCCCCTCCCCCTCCTCCCTTCTCGCCCCCGCACCCCCACGCCCTCCCACCCCCCCCAGCTCCACCTCCACCCACCCCCTCGGGCCCTCCCCCTCCCACGTGCCAAACTCCGTCAGGTCATAAGCGCCCATGCCAGCAAGAAAAACCATTTTGGTCGGGGTGTAGCTCTCGTCGAGCTCGAAGTCGAGATGGACGCGAATGCGCACGATCTCGACCAGCTTGAAGAAGTGCACGTTCAGCAGGTGCGGCTGCGGGCCGTCGGACTGCCAGAAGTGGAGGGGCGATGGGTGGCGCAGGGCGGAGACGCCGCAGCCGGGTTTGTAGGTGCTCACGGTCCAGGAGGCGAGGGAGGAGATTTCGCGGAGGGAGGGGGTGAGGAGTGGGTCGGTTGGGGGGGAGGACGGGGGGGGCGGGTGGGTGGTGGGGGGTGGGTCGTCGGGGTCGGAGAGGGCGGGGGGGGAGGAGGTGGTGGTTGTGGTAGTGGTTGTGGTGGTGGTGGAGGTGCTGCGGTGGTCTTCGATTGTGGCGGTTTGGGGGAGGGTCGTTGCGGGTGGGGGGAGGTGCGTTGCGGGCGTGGTGATGGTGACGCGGCGGGCGGGCGTGGTGCGCATTGTGGATGGTGGGTTGAGTGGGTGCTGTTGTGGGGGCCGGCGGCGGGGAAGCGGCATTTTTTCTGGGGTTGAGTTGGTTTGCTGGGGCTGCGAGGTGCAGGTAGGGTTTTTGTTGATGATTTGTTTACAAGTCTGTTCTGGAGAATGGTACGAAGTACATTTACGGATTAACGCATTTCCCTGCTACTCGAGCAACCCACTTATTCGGACCACCTCAAAAACCCATATAAATCACAACATTTCAATTTTCAATAACATCACAACATCTTTATAAATTCTAATTATTTAAGCTGAATTAACATTGTAGTAGACATCTTTTAACAAAATATTAACTTGAAGTGCTATCAATTTTTAAGAAAGTGAAGTAGTAATACAGAGCACAGTATTTTATTGTATTTTTTAATAAATCTTGTATACTACTTCAAATAATAGACATTACATCTTTAAAAAATTTTGCATAGCAGAATATATTAGTTTTTATTATATATTCAAAACTTAGATAATTTCAATCTCATGTTGTGATGTTATTGAAAATTGAAATGTTGTGATTTATATGGATTTTTGAGGTGGTCCAAATAAGTGGGTTGCTCGAGTAGCAGGGAAATTTGTTAATGTTTACACCCGGGAAGACCTGCGGCCGCGCTAGGATGGACCCTGGTTTTCCAGCAAGGTCGTCGAACGTCTCACTCATCACCGCACCCCGATGCAGAAAGGCGAAGGTGGGGGGTCTCCCGGAAATTTTTGGGGTTTGCGATTATGGTCGTCGAACGTCTCAGTCAGACAGTGCATCGGCTATGCATGCATGGGCGCTGTAAATGTTCTGGGTATCGAAAAGTACTTGAAGTGTGTGAAATAGGGGTAAAGCGTTTGCAGTGAGCTGGTCAACTGACACCCTCTTTGCTCCATCCCTTCTGGTATATTTGTGGTTGTTGTCGTCGTTGTCGTTGTCGTTGTCGTTGCCGTTGTCGCTGTGAAGCCGGTAATAATGATCTCTGTTAATGCCAAACAGGGATGGGTTGAGGTAATATTACCTCAGGTCTTCCACACGAGCAGGCCCTCATGATGATGCCAACTCAGGAACAGACACTAATGTAGGTGTTGGTACCTAGGTGCATCGAAATACGGAATTTCCATTGGACCATAGGTCTTTGATCTGGAGTATTATTGCATAAGGTATTGATTGTAGTGTCGGCCACGCTGATTCAAAGGGTCTACGCAATATATACATCAGCTTTCACCATCATTGATGAAGAGACTACGTTGTTCTAATCAGTCTATAGGTCCGCTCGCACAGCTATCTTAGGGTTCACGTAAAACGCTTAAAAGGGGCGTCAGCATGGCTATCTAGATGGACAAAGAAGCGTGGTGCCTCGACATGGATGACCGGCTCTTATGACCGAGGCCATTGTGTAATTGATACGGGACCAGGTAGACCATTGCTCTCGGACCAAAAGTGTTTCGACGGTCGTTCACCTTTCCGCCACCTTTTCCTGAGCTCCACAATAGCTTGATCCTCCTCATGTTCACGCTGGCTCCGAGTCACAGTGGACAAACAGCGTTGGTGCCGTTCCCTGAGCATCTGCAATGCCATACTGTGTGCCGAGAAGCAGTGGGTCCTTTCCCTACACACGGCGAGCAACAGGATTTGGTCGGGTGGACAAAGTGATGTATCTGTTGTTCAGGCCCAACGAAGAGCCCACCGGCCGGATTGAAGTACCAGGAACGTTTCAACTCGCTAGACCGACGCCTGTCATTCAGGCCAAAGGTGGTCATCGAAGAACGACCTCTGAAGCCCACTCCTCAAGCTACCCTCACGCATAATAGCGAAGAAGCACGCTTTGGCATCCTTGCCAGTAACAGAGGGGTCGGTGGCAGCTTTTTCGGTACTTGTGCCATCTCTCATATTTCTCATCGATTGCGCGCATCACCATGCGATTCTGGCAAGCAGCCCTTTCGGCCAAGTCCTCACGATGAGCTTCCTAATCTCATCCATTATCAATATACCGAGGGCCAACGGGATAGGTATGAGCCAAAACTCGATGGGCACACTAGCCGTCCCAAACAAGCTCTGAATGCCAGGCACCTCGGTGACGAATATAGCGATCGAAACAGAGATCAACGCCGACAGCAGTAACCACGGATTGCGGCGCTCCTTGCGGATCGGATCGGCTTGCAAAATGGATAGACGCTTGTTGCGGATGGACAAAATGTTACCCAGCTGCAGAATGACGAGCGTCACAAAGTAGACGCCCTGGCCGGTGGTGTTGAAGTACGTGAGCTGGTCCTCTGTGTATCCGTAAAATCCGTCCGAGTACCTCTCAAATGCGAACCAAAGAGCGTGCATGGGAATGCCTGCGTGTCGCCAGTAATAGAGAAAATACATGGCGTGCGCGCAAATCGTCTCCATGACGCCGATGAAGAGATAGGACTGGAAGTAGATCTTGAGATTGATCAGATGCTGCGTCTTGTGATTGCGCGGTGGCAGGCTGAGCAGATCGAATTCTTCTTTCTCCATTATAAGGCTAAGCGAGAGGAAGAGGTCCGTAAAGACGCAAATGATGATCATGAGGAATGATGAGAGGGGTAACGGCACGCCGAAGAAGACGTTGAGTAGCACCGGCCAGATCTCAGACCAGCTTCCTGCAGGAAGTAGATAGCTGATGACCTTTTGAAGATTTTGAAACACAAGTCGACCGAGTCGAATGCCGTCAATGATGGAGTCGAACTTGCCAAGCAGGACCAGGTCGGCCGCCTCTAATGCAACATCGCTGCCATTGACCATTGCGATACCAACGTCGGCGGCTTTCAGAGCAGGTGCGTCATTGACACCGTCGCCAGTCACTGCCGTTGCGATCCCACGCTTCTTGAACTCGTTGATGATGCGCAGCTTGTGCTCTGGCGTGCATCTTCCAAACACAATCTCTTGGTAAGTACAAACTTCACTCCAGTCGTCATCTTCGAGCATGGTAACTTGAGAGCCCTCGAGCAGAAGGCTTTGATCGCCGTATTGGTCCAGCGAACCCTCCAACTTGCGCGATGCCCGCCGGCCTTCGATCGTGGTGAATGTGTCGGGTTCCTGCGTCCCCGTGAAGATGCCCGTCTGTCGAGCTATAGCTGCGCCAGTCAGGCCAAAGTCTCCGGTCATCATGAAGAAGCGAATCCCTGCGCGACGGCAAGCTGCGACCGTGGAGGCGGTCTCGGGTCGCGGCGGGTCGAAGATGCCAAGCATTCCTATAATCGTGAGATCCGACACACATTGGTCAAGTAGTTCCTGGCCGAGGTCGTTGGATCCGATTGCTGCACTCGGCATGTAGCGGCGCTGACAAAACAAAAGTACGCGCTCTGCATTCCGGGAAAGGTTGGCCTGAAGGGTCGCCAAACGTTCTTTTGCGTCTTGGTCCAGTGGTAGCACGGAGTCGCCTTTGTATGAACAATAGCTCGAACATCTTGGCAACAGCACATCCGGAGCACCTTTCACAACCACAAGGTAAGAGGAGTTTTCGGAGTCCATATCCTGGTCACGATGAAGTGACAACATGAACTTGTTCTTTGAGTTGAACGGTATCTGAGCAAGCCGGGGATGGGCGTCGCAGACCTGAGTACCGGGCTTTGCGGCTTCGGCAAATCGGAGGATCGCTCCGTCCGTGGGGTTGCCCTGGGTGAGGCGGTCGTCGGGAGACCTATCAAGTGAGAGTGGATCAAAGGCAGCTTCATTGCAGAGGTGCGCTGCACGATGCAAGTCTGTCAAGGCCTGTTGGGCCTGTCCCTCGGAGAGTTCTTCCTTGGCCTCGTTGACGTCAAGACGGTGGTCCAGAAACGCCACGCTAGTGACGGTCATTTGGTTCTTCGTCAACGTGCCAGTTTTGTCGGAACAAATCACTTCGATGCAGCCCAAGGTCTCTACCGTACCAAGGCTCTTCGGTAACACATTGGCTGCTTTCATTCGTCGAGCAATCATCATCAGTGTCAAGGCTACACCGACAGGCATGCCCTCGGGTATGAATGCAACGACACAGCCCATGACGTCGTCCAGCATTGCCACAACATTCATGAAGGCGGAGTGTTTGACCCGCAGCCAGCCGACCCAGGTGAGGAGGATGAGCGAAGCTAGACAAGCCGTCATGCCACAGATGATTATCACGAAGCGTGTAATTTCCCGTTGGATGGCAGTCGGTTGTTCCTTCACGCTCGAAGTGGCCAAGGCGATGCCGCCCATGACGGTTTTGGGGCCCGTGAAGACAACGATCCCCGTCGCACTTCCATTGGTCACGATCGTACCCATCAAAGCGACGTTTTGAGTCTCCAAGAAGTTGTCGTCAGTGGCATTGAGAGAGCCTTCGATTTCTTCCGATTCCCCAGTCATGGCCGACCGATCGAAGCGCACGTCGCCAGATGTGCTCATCAGACGAAGGTCTGCCGGGACCTTGTCGCCAATCACGATGCGAACCATATCGCCGACTACAAGCTCAGTCGTTTTGATCTTGACGAAGTTGCCATCGCGGAAGACGAGGGCCTCCGAAGGCAACATGTCCAGTATCGAATTCATCGTCTTCGCTGTCGACCAGTCCTGGAAGGCAGAGAAGCTCGCCTGAAGGAATATGACGATGATAACGAGGACGGCGAGGCCGAGGTTATAAGGCGCTGGGTTGGGGTCGCCAAGGGGCCTCCAGCAAATGAAGAAGATGATGACGCCGACCCACAGAATGGAGCAGAAGCCGCCAAACACGTATCCGAGCAGCTTCTGAATGTACTTCGGGCGTTGGTGAGGCAATGCGTTGCGCCCATCTTGCTGCAATCGCTTGGCCGCAGCGTCCTGGCTGAGACCTTGCTTTGGCGACACTCGGAGCCGCTGACACAGTGTGTCTATACTGACCGTGTGCTGGTCGGCTTGTCCAAAGTCTTTTACGGGGTCCTTCCGGCTTAGACCCTTCAGATGGGCATGGTGCTTTTCGTTGTCACTGATGGCCAGAGACTTCGAGACCTCGAACGAGAGCGTACGGAATTCAATGGGAACGCCAGAGTTGGTTTGTTGTGTCCTCGAACGAACACTTCTTATCGAGTCGCGACTGGCAGAGCGTCGCCGACCGGTGCGAGTGCGAAGGTCACGGCTGCTGAAACGCACAATGCCCTCATCCTCGAACACAATTTGTGTGGGCCTGGCTGAAGGCAGGCGGACGGCATCAGTGGCAGTATCCGTAGCAGCTTGTTTCTCAACGTCGAACACGTCCGACGTAGACATGATTGACGTCAAAATAAGAAGTTAATGTTACACGGACTTCTCACGGCTGATAGGTAGGGCAAAATAAAACAACCCGCCTGGCGACCTTTTAACACCCGACCCTTACTGTACCTTATCATCATTTCCAAGGTTCCCTTTTGACGAGCGATATATGACGTCTCCCTGAAAAAATAAATGCCTCAGCAAGACACAGACGCAGACACTCCCGGCCATTGTTTCCGCTGGTCCACTCTTTTAGCGTGGCCCGCTGGCAGATAACAAACGGGATATCTCTGCCCCACTACACGTGCACCATCCTTGAGACAACAATGATAAGGTAATATCTATAAGGGTAGAAGACTTCACCGCTCCATGCACGTGCATAAAAGTCTTCAGTGGTCGACGTCACCACAAACAAACACCCTCATTGCTGCCGTCATTGCTGCCCTCATTGCTGCCGTCATTGCTGCCATTGTCTCACTGAAGAGGTCTCCGACAGACAATTGCATTGTGGCCAATCTCCTGACAGATAGCTGTAATACTTGATGACAGTTGAGGGGCCCGGAATATTGTTCATCCGAGTCTTTATTTGGTGGCGTCAACACCTTGGCAAAAGCTTGTTTCAATGTACGAAGTACTTTCCAATGCATGTGTGGGCCACGTGATCATACCTATACGTTACTCATCAGGCCTTAAGGTACTTCATACCTGAGTTACATTGATAACTCCTTGCTGGCCCACTCTTTCATACGGGTGATTTTATCCGATTAATCCCTCAGACTATGTAAAACTAGATGTGGTGGCGAAGAAATTGTGCTCACTGCATTCATATCAAAATCTAGTCTGGACCTAGAGTCAGCTCAGGGTCGTACTGGTGCACAAACCAACCCTAATGTCTTTGCCACTCAGTTGAGCCAGCCACCCAGTCAAGCCACCTCATTAGCCACAAACATCCTCACTAACTTTGTCATTCACCTCATTGTCATCACACATTCACAATGACCTCAGATGAATCAATTAAGTCAATTTCTGATATTTTCACACAATATAGTCTTGTCTTAGCTGATTTAAACAATGATTCATCAGTTTTTCTTGATGAGATTGCTTAAATCTATGATTTATCTTAATTTATTCTATAAACTCATTAAAAAGAAAGATAATCAGCAAAGATCTTTTAGATAGATCAACAATGACTGTCAATGTATAAGAAGAATGTTCTAATTTGATGAATTAATATTATGATAGTTTAAGAATGATCTTCATAAATTGAATAGCTAAAATTTATAATAAAGCATTTAATGACAATTAAAGATGATTTAAATTCTCTAAAATAACATTAATATAAGAATTTTCTGCATCAACATTCAGACTTTAAGACACAGTATAGCTGCAATCTTAATTAGAATTAAAAGAATGTCAAGAATCTTAAAATTATTTAAAAATAATTTGATTTATATAACTTTACATAAATTCAGCATGATATTTTGAAGTCAGACATATATAACATGAATGAAAAGAAATTTACAATAAATATTACAGACAGCTTTAAAGTTTTAGTACAATACATAGAAGCACAAGTTTTCAGTATTTAGACTGATAATTAAAACTAAATATTTCTTATTGAATGTATATTGTTCAATAATATTATTCTTTCACTTTACTTCATTTTCAAGAATAAGCTGATACAGCAGACATAACTAAATTCTATTAAGAATGATTAGACTGTTTTATAAGTCAGTGATAATGATTAAACTATTAATGTGATAAAGCTTTAGTGACTTAAGATCTTTAATTTATACATTAAAATTTAGATTTAAGACATTCATTAACTATTAATATTGAATGATTACAAAAGTTGTATCTTTACTGACTTTATTCAATACTACTATGATTACAGCATTGTAACTTTGTGTCTTTCTTTATATTTAATTTATTTACTGCAGTCATTGAATGTTGAAGTCTTTAAGTCATTAAGTAAGATCTATAAGAAGTATATTTATACTTACTTACATTATGAAACTGTCAATATCAATAAGCTAAACTTTCTACACTATTATCAGAAGTATTGAAAGAAATGAATACTCATACTATATTATGCTGTTTAGTGAAATCTTTAAACTGTGTTGTCTATGAGCATATCTTGATTAAGAGAGTTACAGAAGAAGTAGAAAGAATGTTGACTGCAGTTAATGTAAATAAAGTTTTCATTTAATCTTTAATGTTAATTCTATTTCACTTCATAAAAGCAGCTAGAACACTACTTCTCAACACTTTTACTTGATGAGACTGTGCCTATTGACTCTTACTGACAACAAACATCAGATAACTAAATGCATCATTAAAAGTTTAATAAATCATTTAAGAGTTTAACAAATCATTTAAGAATTTAATTAATTATTAACAGTGAGTCTTATAAATTTAATGAACTGCTTAAAGATCTGTTTAAATAGAGACTTAATAAGTCTGTTAATAATTATTTCTTGACTGAGTACAAAGTTTATTTGAATCTGATTGTGCTTATATAGATTATGAATGTTGTAATAGAAGACATTGATGTACTTTAATTATTTATGTATATGTACATTCTTAATTAAGATCAAAACAGCTTGATTGTCTTCTTTGAGCTGAATAAATAAAGATATTTAATGAGCTTCATTCTCTTAAATACTTATGCAGTATAAATTAATTTCAAGATATTTATCTATATTTATGTCTCTTAACATCTGTTCAAGTCAGATCTCAGTCTTTGCACATATTGACATAATTATGTATTTGATCTCAGTGATTAAAATAATGACAAACTTTTATTTTTAACTTATTCACAACATTGATTTATCTTTAAGCATGTAAATACATTCTAAAATTGATTTCTGATTCTGCTTATTTGAAGTATAGTTAAAGTCAGAGTATTTAAGCATTGCTTGACTTTCATTAAAATTGTATATGATGTTAAGATTAATGATTGATCTTATGTACTGCAGTAATTTCTTAAGTGCATGTTTATGATGTTTTATAGAATTGCTGAGATATTGATTTAATCAATTTAATGTGAAGATAATGTTTAATTAAATATGAATTATTACATACATTAAACTTTTAATTGTCTATTAATACTGTCTTTGATCTATTCTTTAGTCAGTTAAATTGACAAAACAAAGAACATTATATTTATTAAATAAAATGTTAATGACTCTATGCTTATTAAATTGCATATAAAGATTCTTTAATATCTTATCTATGTAATGAGTCTGATTCAGGTGCAGAATTCTCATTTTGCAATTATATATAATTTAAATGTCAAGAATTTTCTGTGTCTCTCTTAAGTTCTTAACTTTAAACACACTCATAAGAGCTTGCTTAAATCAGAGAATATATAACAGATTTGTTGAAGTCACAATAATATTGTTTATATAAAGAAGCAGCATAATTCTTTTAATGCTGTAAAGAAAAAGATAGAAGTCAGTCTTGCTTTAATGAAAACTTAACTTAAGTAATTTAATGATACATTGTTTATGTCAGTTCTGTGTGACTTATTTAAGATCATAAAGACTGTGCAGTATGTGTAGAATATAATTAGATGCAATATTAATTTTAAAAAAAGATGTTATATAGATTATTTTCTTCAGAAAGAATTCTGTAAAGATGTTATTAACATTTACTTAATGACATTCTAAATTCTTGAGTGCAACAATAGTCAGAAAGACTTGCAGAATGTTAAACTTAATAATAAAAATAAAAATGTTTTTATAATTAACATTATATGTTTATAAGAAGTCTTTTGTCACAAATCTTATCTTGAGCTTATTTAAGAATCTATTGATGTTTAGTTTAAGTTTAAAAACTTATTTGCTGATTATAATATTGATTTTTCTTGATGATACAGTCTCTTCTTATATTTCATTTGCTGTCAAGGCTGTCAGCTTTACATAAATAACATTCTTTTACATTTCTTCTCAGATTGAGTCTCTCACTGCTTCAGCATAGATGATAAATATTAAAATGTCAAATCTAATTATAGAGTCTTCTTTGTCTATAGAGAATGCTGTAAGTGTCAGTATAACTTTTAATATTTTAATTAAGAGCTCATTCACATCTTAATCATCATCATCATCATTTCTCTTTCATTTTAGAATCTCAACACACAGAAAGATTCTGACTTCTTTAAGTATCATTATCTTAACTTAATCAGTATTGATCTTTTCATTTAACAACTCATCTAAATTGACTGCAGTCAACTTGATCTCATATTATTTATCTTAAGACTTATTAATCTTAATCATAATTAAGTCAGACTGCATCTTACTATTCTAAGTCATAAATGTCTAATTTGAAGCTGTAATCTTCACAATGATTAACTTCTTTTATGAACATTTAATGAATCTTTTATTTAAAAGAACATTTAATATCTATTGTTGCAGTCTAAGATCAACAGTGTCTTTCTTTTCACTTTTAGCAAACTTCACAGTATAATTTTTAATGATATACTTAAGATCTAAAGCTCAAAGCTGATACTGCTTTGTGATTTTCTCAATATAGTTCATGAAGACTCTTACTTATTCTCAATTCATGAACTTATCACATCTATCTTTAGATAATAACTTAAGATCAATGTAGCTGTAATATTTGCATTCTTATATATAGATGTAATTAATAAATAACTTTACATCAATGAAAGCTTTCTCAGAAGTTATCTATTTATCATTAATTAAGAAATTAATTGCTGTTTAATTGCAAAAATAAATATCTATTTATGCTGTCTGTACTCAGAACTTTATTGACAGTTATATCTTTTTAATTATAATGTGCACTGAGTTCTCAGTGATTTAAATAACTCTTTTAATAACATCATTCTGAATTAACATGTAGAACACTGTGTATTGCAATGTAATGTTAAGAGATTTGCATCAGTCATTTAAAATGAACTTTAACTTCATTTTATTGTCACTTTATATAGCAAGAATCTTTACATCAGTCTGAAGTTCAGTCTTTAGTTGTTATTTTTGCAGTGTTTATGAGATTTTATTATGTTGCTTCAGCAATATCATTCATGTCTTTCAGAAATGATTATCTACTATCTTCAGAAAGTACTGATATTCATTAAATGACAAAAATAATGAATTATATATGTTAATAAAGACAAGAACAAGAATGTTAATCTTTTTTTTGCTTACAGTGTAGTTTTACTTATTGATGAACTTAATTAGAGCACAAATCTTACATATATTCTTATTGTTTTCAACAATGAAAATTGACTTTTCAAGAATTGTTATCTTGTAAAGATTATGCAACTTTACAGAATCAAGATGAACAAATTATTGATGTTAAAGTCTGTAAATCTTGATCTTTTCATTTAATGATGCAGTGTTAATGTCTAAGAAGTTGATTATAAGATTATGCTTATGAATTTAAATATGTAAGCTTGTGTCTAAAGTAATAACAGAGAAGACAGTCTCTGAATGTGATGTGTGCACTGCAGATATTAAAGTAAATTCATTAAGATTCTTTACAATATACTTAATTATATAGACTTTATCTTACTCTAATGCTTTTATTATAGTTTTGTCATGCTTATTATACATTTAAAGACAGTGTTAATTAAAGCTTTTATGCAGTTTCATTTTGTATATTTGCTTTCTTAACAGAAGATTGATCTCAAGTTTAAATACATAAAGTGTTGAACTCAGTCTTACAGAATTTTTTAATTTGACTTATATAATGATTACTTCACAATAATGAAAGTATAAATGTTCTTTTTTAACTTTAATTTGTCAACACCTCATTTGTATGAGAAAGTCACTGAAGAGTTAAAGTTAATTAATTATATATGAGAAGAATTCAGAGTCTACAACTCATTTAAATTTAAATATCTTATCAACAGTTTTCTTAAACAGAGCAGCAATTTCATCATTAACTTTCTCTTTCTCTTCAGATTTAAAGAAGAAGTCATTATTATTATTGTCACTGATTTCTGCATTAAAGACTTTATATTTCTTTTCTTTTTCTTTATAGACTGACTTTCAATACAACTTAACTGCAATTAATCTGTGCAGCTTAACTACAGTCAATTTGCTTATCTTCTTTTAAATATTTTACTTAACATCAGAAAGAAATTCACAATCTTTAATGAAGTAAGAGTCATTGTAAAGAAAGTATTTAATAAAATAATAAGAAGAATGATTACTGTCTGAGCTGAATGATCTGCAATAATGTTGCTTAATATTAGCTATGCAGTAATTCAATAAACTGTAATTTTAATTCATTAAATGTTAATCTTTTTTCTGTTTGTCTGCTCACAAGACAATGACAGTCTTATTAATTTTAAGTTATATTTCTTTTTTCTAAAACTTTTATAAATCTCTCTTGATGTCTAAATTGTTCTAAGCATTAATGACATTATAGATCACAACATACTTAATTAATAGCACTTAAAGCAGCATTTAAAATTGTTGTTTTGATTTAAACAACTCAGTTATGTCAGACTGAGTTGCAGCAATCTTTTTGTTAAATTTACTTAAATAAATTTATACTTCTTCAATAAACACATTCTCTGACATTCTGTACTCAACAAACTCTGTTAAATATTGTTTTTCAATCATCTGCAGCTTCTTCTTGTACTTGAACTTTAATGTATCTTAAACATTCTTTATGTTAATTTTATTCATCAAATATTCTTAATCATCTATATTTATGTAAATAATAAGTCAATATAAGATCTTTACATCAATTTTCTGATTTCTAAAGTCAAGACTGCTGAGAAAAAATGAGTCTAAGAATTTACTGATTAATATATTCACTATTAAGATTTTAACAACATTTTATAGATCTTTTTTTATCAGTTATCTTTTCATAAGAGTAAATTATTGATTGTAGTTCTTGCAAGTAAGAATTGAGATGAGTTATTACTTTATAAAGAAGTTGTTAAAGTTTATGATGACAATAGTTGACATGTAGTATAAGAAGTGAATAAAGTAAAATAATGATGTATACATTGAAAATAATATAAATAAAATAAATAGAAAGCTTTTATATCTTTTATTTTGTAAGATAATAGTGCTTATTTATCTTAATGACTCATATTAAACTGTCAAAGAACAGTGCTTTTTAAGCAACTATAAATGCTAATTTTTGCTGAGATCAATTCTCTGTAAATCTTTTAAATTAAATATACTCAGCTATCATAGAACAGTACTCTTTAAGCAACTATAAATATTAATTTTTATTAAGACTGATTCTCTGTAAATCTTCTAAATTAAACATACTCAGCTGTTGCAGAATGCTGATTCTGCTAAAGTTAAATTTATTATAAATCTCAATAATTAGTAATACTGCTAAAGCTAAATTGACTGTAAATCTTAATAACTGACATACATAACTATCATTAATGTGTTGATTTTGCTAAAGTCAGATTTATCATAAATCTTAATAATTAATGATATTGTTAAAGTTGAATTGACTGTAAATCTTAAAAGTCAACATACTTAGCTATCATTACATTAAAAGTATGCACTTTCTCTAAGAAGCTTTTTGTTAATTTGAGTTTATAATTTATTGAAAGAAATGAATACTCATACTATATTATACTATTTAGTGAAATCTTTAAATTATATTGTCTATGAGTACATCTTGATTAAGAGAGTTACAGAAGAAGTAAAAAAAATGTTGACTGCAGTTAATGTAAGTAGAGTCTTTACTTAGTCTTTGACACTAGTTCTACTTCACTTCATAGAAGTAGCTAGAACATCACTTCTCAACAAGAAGACTAAATCAACAGCAATTACAACTCAAAACATTCTGAATATATAATAAAATATAGATCTTATTTTGTTCAATTCTTTTATTATTATTTTAAAATTATCTTAATCAAAGATCTCACTCTATGTCTTCTTTATAAATTTCAATAAAGTTCAAGTCAACATTACTGTCACATTTAATACAGCAATTCAAATCAATCAGTTTGTGAATGAGATCATAGCAGATATGACATTATCATTATATATATATATTTTAAATTTAAAAGACACAGCTTTGACAGCTATGATGAATAGAACAGTTTTACAGCAGATTAATTAGAAGTTGTTTGATAAGTAAAAGCAACAGTGAAAAAAGTAATTATAAAAGAATGTTGAAAATGCTTAAGTTCTTATTGTCAATAAGAATAGAGCTATGATGCAGAAGACAGAGAAGAAGATGAAGAAATTGACTGATAAAATAGTTAAATATTATACATTAAGAAACAAAATTGAATTTGTGAAGCTGATCTGAAAGAAAATGCTCATGAATAATTCAGTTTTCATGTAGTTAGTCTAGGGAGGTGATAATCTCAATAATTTAAGATGTTTTGACAAGAGTTAATTAAGCGACAGTGAGGTGACTTGACTGGGTGGCTGGCTTGACTGGGTGGCGATTACGTTACCCAGATACTTGCGTGCCTTACCGATACTGACTATAATAGTAGAAATGCTTAGTAAGCCTGCAAGCTATTCATCACCTCAGCCATCGTTGTCGCCACCAAACGACTGGAGAAAGGCTTGTACATTCTTGAGGAGGCCTACTGAACAGTGAAGAGCTTGGTGGCTTTTTGTTGAGAATGCTAGAATGGGCGAGGCTCCAAACTTCAAAGAATGGAGTGGCTGAAGCCCTCAGGGTAATGAGAACCTCTGAAATCGTTTCGAACTCGATTCTCAATATTTCATATCGCATCAAACAGTATACCAGTTTGAACCTGAGTACAATATGAAAGGGAGATCCTAAGCCGACTTGTGTCGACTCTAGGGCACCACCACGACAATCTTTCGAGTATGACCAAGGACTCCGTCGCGAGGGATTTCGTGGACTAACCTAGATTCTGCAATTTCGCCTCGATACCAGTACCAGACTCTTGTCCACCAACAGGAAGGCAAGGGCCCAAGTAGCAGTCCTTCCTGAGAGCGCAGCCCAAGGCCTTTTCACACTTCAGCGCAGCCAGTACTCGGACCTTTGCCGTGATTCCATCTATTGGATGATTGTTCTGCACCTGGTGAAACCAGGTGCAAATATGTCGTGCTGCCTGAACCACCATCACGCCCCGAACTGAAGACGGGTAACAATCCGATTCTCATCGAGGGAGAATATCAGCCTATGAGTCTCCATCGCAAGTCGTCAGCTTTCTCTCGTATCCCCTTTTCTCGACAGACCTTCACGCCTCCAGCGTGCGTGGAAGGCGACGTAGGAAAGATCTCAAAGCAGACTCGTCACCATCTGCGCAATAGGTAAGGTATGATCCACACGGTGAGCATAGTGCCAGGAGCGTGTAGCTTTTATATTTGGGGATATACACACCGGCCGGGTCTGTAATCCCCCAACAAGCTGGCATCGTCGTGAAAGGAGATCTCGGTGTCCGGACCGAGAGGGAGGGCGGCGCTGGCTTGGGTGAAACACTCTCACATTCCGATCGTCTGTCAGCGTGTACGTCACTGTAGAGATTCCAGGAAGGAGATGGTCAAGATGAGGAGCGACAATCAGGACGTCACCTGTGGTAAGGGGTACGGATACGGGGTGGGGTGGGGTGCCTGTCTGAGATCCAATCCGAAGGGATCCACCGAAAGCAAATCAACGCAACCTGACCCAACCAGCCCTGGCCGCTTTCTGTCCCCGTCAGACCCAGCATCTTGCGCCCCCCTCTCCCTCGGGCAGTATGCCTCGAGGCCAAGCAAACAGAACAAATGGACAGGAAAATCCCGCCAACATACATAGGAAGAGTTAATCATGCATATGACTTCATCCGGCAGACCACATCTGCGCAAGCACTACATCCCTCATCCATAGCATCAGCTCAACTGACCCAACACCCAAACGAAACATTCTCTTTTTCTCTCACTGTCGCACGGAACGAAAAGTACGGTGAAAGAAAAGATGAGGAGAGAAAGGGAGAGGAGAGGGAAGGCAAAAAGGGCACACGAGGGGTGGGTAGATGGAGCGGACCTTGAGATCCTGAAAGCCTTCGTCGCAATCTTCCACGTACTTGCGGCCGACTAGGAAGCGTGTCCAGAGCTCGTTCTCGAGGCCTAGGTCGGAGGTAGGTGAAGGTGGAGGTGGGGATGGGGATGGGGCGGGCTGTGAGGGGTCGGTGCACGCCATCGGGAATGACGATGGGTGGTGAACTTCCGCGGTGATGGGAGGGGACAGGATGAGATGTGTACTTCAGTTTGATGATTGATTGGATAAGCACAAAATGAAGGGAGGTGTTGAGCTGTGATTATGAAAGTGGAGCTATTGTAAGTCCTGAGTACTGCTCTGTATGACGGATACTGTACATGTGCAGTGACTCCGCCGGACCAAGGCGACAACTACCACCTCTATTCTTCACTTCTGTAATGGATTCGGCGCTTCGAGGAGTTGATGGTTCAATGTAAACAGCGGTATAGAAGAAATTAAGCTAAGAGTGAGCCGAAGTAGCACATAAAATGGAACAGACACGACGAAGGGATATAGCTTTTCAACAGCGCTATACGCAACCTCCATGCAGCTTTTCCTCGCCCTAGCTACAATTTGACCCAGCCAACTTCGGGGTGACAGCCGTTGTGCCTGCAACATACACATCATCCGCTGCCAAAGACAGCGTGAACACATGTGTGCAATGAACTGAAGGTCAAAGACAAACAATATCGAAGACACTAGCGTCACACTACTACAACCCTAGATGCGGCGGTCCCGACAAGACGGACACCATACCCTTTTCAGCCCTAGCTCTGGTGCATCTGTATCCCTCGCTCTTTCCATGACGCCAAGAAGCTCAGCCACGCATCAGTAATGCCATGAATTTCTGCGTTTAACCGTCCTTAGACTCAACTCTGTCGCAGACCTCGGAAAGCCCACAAGAACCTCGCAAACCCCACCACCTCCCAAACCCCAACCCCCAACCCCCAACCCCCCAAAATGGCCTCCCTAATCGCCGCCGCCAGCTTCCTAACCTACGAAAAGTCCTCCTCCCCCTCCCCCTCTCTCCCCTCCCCCGCTTCCCTCTCTACCCTTCCCTCCCCTTCCCACTCCCCCATCAACAAATATCTAACAGACATCAACAAACAGAGTCCGCGACCACCGCGCCAAAAAGAAAGCCAAGAAAGAACAACACAACGCATCGCGATATGCCGAATTGCAGAACGACAAGACGAAGGCGAAGACCAACGGCGTCGGCGTCGTTAGGGATGGAAGGGCGAGGGCGAGTGAGGCTTCCAGTCGGGTGGATTTGAGTGAGGGCGAGGGCGAGGGCGAGGGCGAGGGCGAGAGGGAGAGGGAGAGGGAGAGGAGGGGGAGGGGCGAGGAGGGCGAGGAGGCGCCGCCGCCGGCGTATGAGAGTTTGGGTTTGGGCGAGGGGGACGGCGGAGTTAGAGGGGGGCGGAGGGGATGAGGGGTGGGGATGGGGATTGCGTTGGGTCGCCGATGCAGGACGCAGGGGATGGATTTTTCGGCGTTGTGAGGGACTACGCTGTGGTGCGGTGGCGTCGGGTTTGGGGCAAGCCGCGTTCACTGCTTTCGAGCCTGTGCGAAGACAGGCATATGCGCGGCCCTCACGATGCAACGAGGTTATCATGGCGTGGATTCGGGGTACGCATGATGTTGTATTATCTTCTATTGAGTGGAGTTCAGGATACTTCTGCCCCTAGGGTGACTTCTTTAAAACTCCTATCCCTCTTTGAACCTCCAGTCACTCTTTGCTCGTACGTTCATGATCTCATTAGATCGAAACAACAGTAATGGTGCCCCATTCAAGACTTTCCTTCACCACCCAGTTCTTCCCTCGAGCACTCCAAATACTGCTCACCGCTTTGGCTCTTCAGCATCGCGTTTTTCCGCTCCAGTAATTCCTGACAGAGCTTGGAATTCGCCCTGATCCGATCCCCATACTTGATAAAGGCAAAGGGAATGATCGACATGCCAAGGCTGACGAACCCCAAGAGACTGGTTGCCCAGCTGACGCCAAGCCGGTCATACATGGGCTTCGCCGCCAGAGGGAGCACTGCGCCGAAGATGGACCGGGAGCAGCTGGACGCCGCGAGAGCGGATGCGGCGTAGATCTGATAGGCATCGGCCAGGTAGTTGGCCAGGGCCATGAAGATGAGTAGGAAGCCGACGCCGAACGGCAGACCGGCGAGCGTGGGCACGATCCAATGGATGTGTGGTGATGCAGACCAGCCGAGCCAAAAGAGCGATATGATGTACAGAGGTCCTCCGATGCAGGCTAGCGGGAGACGCCGGTACTCCTCGATCGAGGACCAGGGAGCGTTGCGGGCTTTGGCTCGCTGGAGGATAGAGTCCCAATAGATGAGGGTGCCGCACGCAAGGACTGCCCCTACGCCGACTAGAAGAGCAGAGGTCAGATGATGACAGGACACAGGTGGAGAGATGGACCTACTAGGGATGAACGGGAGAGCAGCAACGCCGGTCTTCATGCGGTAGATACCTGCCAGGGTCAGCATTGACGTTCTTCTGGTAAATATGTTGATGATAGCTCACCCTGGAAGATGATAGGATATGCTTCAAAGAACATGTAAAAGATCGCATATGCAAGCGCAAGGTACAGACAGCTGAACAGAGCAATGGCTTCGAACAGTAGCATGCGGATTGGTCTCATAAGTGTGACGGTTATCATCTGCTTTGCCCCCTTCTTTTCAAGCTCAATAGGCGCAACGATGTTTGGGTTCCCGGTAGCCTTCCGCATCTGCTGAGCGTACTTCTTAAGGATGACTGGTCCGTAAGTTTCCGGCAGGAACAGCACAGGAATAATGGACACCCCAGCAATGATGAAACCGACCCAGAGCGCCCACCTCCAGCTATGCACAGAAACATAGCCTGATATGATCGGGCCCAGCAATGGTCCAAAAGTCGTAGCCTTTGAAAATTAGTAGGTTTCGGGTCGGGATAGTAGCGCAAGAGCATACCGACATATACATAGCCATTGCTCGTCCTCTCGTCACAGGGTCAGAGAAAATGTCTGCATACAGCCCGCCGACAACCGACACCGGACATGCGGCGCTGATACCCACGAAAAGTCTGAAAACCAGTAATGCAGGCCAGTTCGGCGCCAGAGCACAAGCCATCGTAAAGATTGTGAACGAGCAGAATGTCGCGGTCATGATTTTCTTCCTTCCATATGTCTCACTTAGAGGTCCGAAGAGCAAAGGGCCAAGGACGTAGCCAACAAGGTACATAGAGATGGGTAGAACGAGCTCCTGTTCGTTGATTATGTTGAAGTACAAAGCAAGATATGGTATGGCGCCGCTTGGTAACGCTGAGCCGAGCGTGCTATTGATCACAGTCACTATGCCGATGAAGACGACAAGGGACTTTTTGCGCTGCACAAACAGGTCAGCTGGGACAGGTCAAGACAGAGACCAGCCTTGCAAATACCGTCGACCAATTGAAGGGGTTCGCCGGATCTCCATGACCGAAGCATATGATTCGTTTGGGAGCAGGAGAGCAAACCCCCGACGCAAGGGTACTATCTACAGCCTTGACCTCCATTCCCTGCTGTACAGCACCTTTCGGCACCTGCGATCGCTTTTCATGACCAGGCTGTGTCAGGTCGGGGAGGGCGTTCCCTGATGAAGTCAGGTTTGTGAAAGTGAGTTGCAATGAGGATGAGCATACGAGGCATCTTTGAGTCCGACATTGGCCTGCGTCGGTTTGACGATCGTTAGGAAACGCTTCCCCAGACACCGTCTTTTGTGGGTTCCCCACTACAGACAACCTTGGATCGATTCGCTATCTCAAACATCAGTAACTCTGAAGGCGATGAACCACATATAGCAGGGATGACAAGAGTAACTGTATGCGAGTCATAATTGGCAAGAGGGTAGTTCTCGACAATATTGAATCGCCAGACCGCGGTTGATAAACTGGAGATTCTCACCGGCTATGACGGCTTTGTGCCGGGATCTGCAATGCTAGTTCAACGACCAAGCTCTGACCAATGTGGCTCGACAGTTGTTGACGACTAGGTGGTTTCAAACGGGCATTCGGCCTAAAAGACCACCGACAAGACACAACACTTTGAAGGGTCTCGACGAGTGCGAAAGAGCAGTTGAATGAGCTTTGTGTAGAAACGAAAACCGACATGTCTCGTCACCAACATCATATCAGACGAGTTACCCATGGCTTAACAGTGAATACAATGCCCCGCCCCCCTCCGTGTTAAGGAGCGCTGTGAATAACACCGTGAACATGCCATCTGAATCGTCGCACAGTGAATCACGTCTCAAGATTGATACTCCTCCCAAAGCGAGCGTAGAGCGCGACCTTGAGGTGCTGCATCTCGTCTCGGATCCCACCGAGCCTCTCCTCGAGCCCCGAGACTTCTTCGTCGATCCGTTCCGAGGACGACGAGAGCATCGACTGCACCTCCGGTAGAGGCAGCGAGATGAACGAGTCGCCAATCCTGTATCTGGGAAACACAGTCAGCTAGGGGGTGAAGCTGCAAACGGGAGAGAAAGGGGCCAGGTACGGTATTAAGTCGTCCTCGTCGGCCAGCTCCAGCTCGTTGGAGACCTCGTCGAGATCTTCCTTGTCTTTCTGTTCTCCGTCGGATGTGTCAGAGAATATACGCGTACGACAGGCGTTGACGTGGGCATACGTGTTTTGTCTTGAGCTCCTCCTCAATGATGGATTCTCGTTGATGTAGCCGGCTGAACCGGTTGATCTTGTCCTGATCCTCGCGACGCACCTCGGTCTCGTCACTGCCCGTGGTGGCTTCATCCTCCTTTGAAAGCTGTAGAGAAAGTCAGAAAAGGAAGAGAACAGGTTAGTGAAAACGTACCATGCGCCGTTGCATTTTTGCTGGAGATGCTGTATCGATGGTGAGGCATAACCAGGGCGGATTTGTTGCGGCTCGCTTAGATAACATCAAATGATTGAATGCCATATGGGTACGGCAGACCGTATTTGTACCTTGCTGCGCAACTCACGAAATTAAGATAGCTCGATATAATATTGTATGAATTTAAGCTTGAGCTGGAGGATTGTTCGCAAAGAAAGGGAAGAAAAGGGATAAAAAAAACGCTAGACGGCATACACATGCTGGATTTCTCGACTCCTTCCTCCCTCCGTCACCCTCGTTTCACATCTGGTCTTGTTGACGCCGATTGTATCGTTACTGCCCCTAACCATAAGATGTATAACCAGACAACCATTCTGAAGGCCCCCATATAGCAATGTAGTGCAGAATCTAATCCTATATTGACGTCCTATTCTCATTCTTGATACAAAGACGTGCCCCAGGCTAGCTAACCTGGCGATCATTCGAGAGCCTAGCAAATATACAACTCCATCCTAGAGCCTCCCAATCCACTTTACTTCGCCGCCCCAACCCCCACACCCGCCGGACAATTCATGATATTCGCCTGCCACGCAATCTTCGCATACGCCGGTAAGTAGCTATTAGTCGTGAAAGTCCGCGGCAGATAATAGCTCACGTCAGCGGTCGTATAGGAGGCGCCGATGCTCTTCAGTGCCGACAGGACGTCCTTCGCTATGTAGTCCAGGAAGATGAGATCGACGGACGCCGGGACACTCTTGTCGGTGGGGAAGGAGGCGTTGGCTTGGACATATTGCGGTTGGGGGTAGTTGGGGATCTTCGAGTGAGTGGTGTCGTCGCCGGTTCCGACACCGAAGTCGTCGGTGGTGACGTAGCCGGGGGTGAGTTTCGAGGTCTGCCGGCGGATTATACCGTTGTTGGAGCGGCTCTGGAGGGGGCCGTGCGAGGCGATGTTGGCAATCAAAGGATCAACACAGCTGTCTCGTGGAAAGGTGGCGAATTCATTGTCGCTTGATAAGAGTCCACGCTTCTTGGTGTCGGGGGCATTGTTCAAGATCTCAAGGACGCGGCTGGCGGTAGTATAGGGCACGCCCTGAAGGTATTGAAACGCGTCTTTGAACGGACTGACGATAAAGGAATCGTCAAAGGTAAAAGGTCCTTTCACCAAATCGAAGCGTATAGATCTACTAAGGCGTGAGCTGGGTTCAGACCTCTGTGAGAAAACTAGTCTCACCCAGTGTTGATGAGAATTAAACGTGGCGTATCTGCCCGAGACTTGTTGACCACCACAGTTGACAATGCTATAGGGAGCAAACCAAAGATATTACCCTCGGCACCAAACGGCTTGCAAGACTGACAATACGTTGCAGGGGCGCAACCATAGACCGCGGTAAGGTTCAGCTTGCGGCGGTCGGCGGTGATCTCGGTAGTAACACGCTCGCCGCTGTGGGTGTCGAAGGTTTTGTACCCATCTTGCGAACCAGTTGCATGAAACGCAAAGGTGACTCGATTCCAATCGAGGTAGCGCCGACTGTAGAGTATAGACGGGGACGAGGAACTGCTCTTTGTTGCGCACGTGGCTGATGCCGACGATGCGGTAGCTGAGCCAGTCGATGTTGCGTTCTTGATGGCTTTCATGGTAGGATTGGGGACGCCCCGAGGATTCACGTTGCCTTTGAAGTTCGTCGAATTGATGCCGCTCATTGAAACCCATCCAAGGGTCTCGCAGTAACGACCTTTATCATGTCAGTCAGGACTTGTGTGGGTTCGAGGTACTCGAGTTCCACCCCACTCGGCTTTGCCAAACATAAGGTAGAACCCTTCTTACCGCTCTCGATACCAGTGCTGATTCCGTCAAATACCACAAAATCTCGAATATGAGAGTGTCCACCAAACCACTGAATTGGAGTGTCTGGACGAAGGCCTCGAATGGTTTTGTATACTGTCCCGAAGGTACTCCCGCCCGCGGTGGGTCTGGTAGGGTTATGCCCGGTCACAATAAAAAGGTCGATAGGGGCTTTATAGTTGACGGCGTCCAAGAACCAGGACTCCTTCACGAGCTCACCGGCCTTGATCACCTTGCTAACGTTACTGTTCCCCGTGAAATCATATAAGACGCCAAAAGCCATGATTCGGAGCCCTCGAGTCATACGTCAGCATATGCTCTCTCGGCGGTTCTTGGCAATCGAGGGAGTACCATGCTCGGTCGTAAAATACCGGTACTTCGAACCAATGTACTCGAACTTCCCGGTCGCCGGGTTGATTATCTGCACGTTGCTGGTAAGGTACCTCTCCCCGTAGACTTTGCTGAACTGGCTGAACGTCTCGTACGCGATGTCTGTGACATAAAGCTCATGGTTACCTGCGAGCGGCCCCCTGTCAGCACTTGCAGGTTGACAGAGCAACATAGATAACGTACCGATGGTGAGGAGGTCATAATCGACGTTCTCAAAGATCGCATTTGAGATGTTGCCATTCGGGGTGGTGGCATCACTGAGCCCGTTACCGTCATGGAGGTCACCTAGCCGGCCTCAAGTCAGTGGCAGCCCTTGGTATAACTCCTCGGACTGCTCGCGTCACTCACCCGTATCGATCAGCAACAGATCCACTCCGAGGGTTCCAGCTTTATGCTTCATATCCTTCGTGAAGCTGACGAAGTCGCCCCAGTCTGCCCCATAGTTCTGTTCTTTCAAATGACCTTCGAGCCAACCATGCGTGTCGGTGGTGTGAAGGAAGTTTATCTGACCCCATTCCAGGGGCCCTCGAGGTCCAACCGTAACACCCTGGGCATCAGGCTGCATGCGCCGCACGTTGCGAGTGTGGATGACATTGTTCCCAGAGTAGCAAGACTCGCAGGCCAACGTCCTCGCCGTGCTGGCTAGCAATGCGTACAATATGGAGACCAGCATGACCGACAGCAAGCAAGACGGCGAACTTGCTTTAATTGACAATAGAAGGACAGTACTCCAGGAAGCCAGAGTAGACCTCTTGCATTATGACACTCAGGACAAGGAAAGACAAGTTATAACAAACACTTCGCCGTGACACAGGAACTCTTCCCCATCGTGCATCGGAGGACGTCTGCAGAGGTTAGGTACTCGTAATCCGGATCCCACAGTGCCAATCGCAATCACCACGTGCATCGAGCCCGGCGGAGCAGCAGTCAGGTCTGGCATAAGGCCTCTTTTCTTCTGCAGACTGCATCGGTGCGACCTTCTTCTCCAGGCTCGGCGGCAGGATGCATGCCAAGCAGCAACATTACACGCAGTGATGATTGTGCCTAAGGTATCTGATTCGCTCCTTGCCCCCGGATTGGATTTGGCTTGAGATTCCCGGGACTGATGTTCCCTGTCGCCAATCGGAGGGCCACGCCTTAGCCACGTTCTCCAAGCCACAGGAAGTGCTTCAGGCTCAGCATCCAGGTCAAGTGCGTCATAATGGAGAAAGACAGCAAAGATCACTCGGTGCTCTAGGATCCCGTAGGATGATATCGAGTCATGCTGCCTTGCACGCCACCCCAAATCAGGCAGTCATTCTATGATATCAGGACTTATATATGCCTTCAGCAGGTGAGTTGGTAGCACTTCATTCGATGACCTTCTGTGGTACAATTGGTTTAAGCGACGACAGGCGTTTAGAATCACAATTCCAGGACTCCTATGCCTAAAATGCCCGCCTAAGCCTTCACCTAAGCCCCTGCCTAAGCTCACGGGTATGCATAAACCCCACAGGAACTCACGCCTATATCGGTGTCCGCCCTACAGTATCGGTCCACACTGTGCTCAAACGATTGCCCCGATTTCCACGTTTCCATGACATATGAAATCGAACATCATCACTCTGGATCAAGAAGATTGAATGTATGTTTAGATGTGACTTCGAGTGAGTGTGACTCTCCCATCAATTCAACCCGGACCATAAACCATAGACTTAACTCAGGAGTCACTTACGCATGGCTTAGGTACAGACGTAGGCGTGACTCTAGGGATGAAGGGCCTGGAATGGACACCTGATTGGGGGATGGTGGCAAGGCAGCAGGTATACAGGTAAGTATGGCGAAGGCAGAATGATGTGGCACCGTTCTAGGGAACTCCTTGTTACTCTTTCCAGTCAGATCTCAGGGTTTCGATCGATTGAGTATGATGGTGGGTTGTTGAGCAGTGCTCATTACGGACGGATGAGGCACCCACTGCTCAGAGCTTGGGAAATCTCGAAATCTATATGCATCGATTTCACGATCAATACGCACCCCCGATCCTGGACAAGACGGTTCGATCAATTGCGCGGTGGGCTGATGGACGATCTATGGTCGGGGCCAACCGGATAGGGTTTGATCGATACTTCTGCACTGAGTGCCATTCTCAACGCGGAGATAAATGAAGATTATATATATATAACATTGCACGGACCCGAATGTTATATCCTACCAATCCATGCCCGCTAAATCCATGCAAACCGAAGAGAAGCCACCAACATATAAACTAAAACCTCCCACTCATTTTATCCTTGTTCAATCCAGCACCACTTCTGTGATGATCTTTATCCATGCACGAGATGAGCGTAAAGCTGGCTGCCATGCTCCTTGTGCTCATTGAGCAGGTAATGTGATCCGCAAGATCGGTCTAAACTCAGTGCTCGTGACTCTGCTCGTCGCTGTCCTGTCCTGGATTGGCACTCTCGTAGTCCCAGAGCTTGACAAATCGATAGTAACCAGATGCCAAGAGGGCGCCGAGGAAGGGCCCGAGCCAGTAGATCCAATGGTAGTGCGGGAAGTCCCTGTTGACGACACAGGGCCCGAAGGATCGGGTTGGGTTGAGGGAACCGCCGGTAAAGAAGACACCTGTTTGTCGTCTCAGCGAATAGAAAACAGGGTTGTAAATACAGGATGAAAGACGTACCAGTGAGTTCGGCAACGAACAAGGACAAGCCGATACCAATTGGCGCCAAAAAGGTCGCTTTGGTCTTCTCGGCCGCCAGCATCAGCACGGTGATGAGCAATTCGGCGGTCAAGAACATTTCGATGAACAAGCCCTGTCTGACCGAGGTGCCGTGGCTGAGAATCGTATTAACGGCAAGGGGTCCGGGGAACAGGGCCGAGACAACAGCCGCAGCGACGATGCCAGAGATCATTTGCGCGACAAAAAGGAAACCCCCTCTGATCCATGGGAGCGTTCCACTCAAGCACATGCCAAAAGTTACCTGCAGCACATGAGTCAATCACACAGGGGAGGTTGTGGCCAGACTCGTTCTCAAAGGACTCACCGCTGGGTTGAACAAGCCACCGCTGATCCGATAGAAAGCCCATGCCGTGATACCCAAGGAAAAGCCGAAAGACAAAGCAATGTAGAGTAGTTGGCTGGGGTTGGGTTCGCCCGGAGTCAAGATATTGGCCACTTGGGTGCCGCCAAAGGAGAAAAAGAGGAAGAGAAAAGTGCCAACGAACTCGCCCGACGCGGCGACAAAGTGCTTCCGTAGCTCATCCCCAGACCAGTTGGAGTTGGAGTCTGAGAACGGAGTGCCGGTGGCTTCACGATGTTTGGAGAACATGATTAAAATTATAGGTAGGGAGGATGTTTGATCAACAGCAAAGAAAGAATGATGCCTTAGGGAAGAAACTGGTATGGTCAGCCGTTGGAAAGGCAAGATAATTAATTGATTGACGTTTGCTCTAGTACTTTACCTGGTACTGTATCCGTAAGGTAGGTCTCTCATTCTTACCTCATCATGGCGACATATAAGTCTGGATCCAATTCTTTTGAGATAAGGGGGTGAGCCCATATTTGCGGTTTGCTGGGGCACTACTCCGTAGTCCGTACCAAGTCCTCCTTTTGCTGACAGACAGAGAAGAGAGTGGGTGTGTTTTTGGCCTGGTCTGGTCGATCATTGAATAGCCATTGGTAGGTTTCTGCTGCCATCTAGCCATATTCGGGATCAACAATCTCGCATACAAGGGCCCAGAAAAGCGTGTAGGAGATATAAAAGACTTTTCAGCCACCGGGAGTGGGCGCATTGTTGGACTTGATTTTCGTTGGCCGACACAACTGGTCATTGTGGCTTGGTAAAGCCACCGGAGAATGACGTAGTATCGGCTGTTGCCGTCGCTTGCCAAAAAAGTAACTTAGCGTGCGATTGACCAAGAGATTCGGTTGTTGTTTTGACTGCCACGCACAGAGTAAGCGCGAACAAGGTCTATCCTTACATGAATCGCCATGGCGGCGATAAAAACCTGATTGACTGACTGAAAGGTCTTGCAATTCCAACTTATTCGTACATGGGTAACTCTGTAAATTTCAGTTCGATAAGATTGATGACAGACATGAAATATCTCTGATGCTATGCCACAACAACAAAGGGCCATGTCCGGAGCGACAAAATGATCAGTTACCTGATACCATCAAGTATCGTGAGGCTCTAAAACGCCAACTCCCACTGAATATTGGTGGGCCTCTCATGAGCTGTGTAATAAGAAATTTGGAACCCTCTTAACACCGAAATAACGTGAACGCAAGATGGAATAGACGTGAAACCGTTGGTGAGAAACGTGCTGTTGTGGTTGTGGTTGATGTTGTCGTCGTCGTTGTTGTTGAGCATGCGAGCATTGCACAATAACCGGTCGATCGGAGATGAGATGGAGTTGATGCAAGCACCAAGAAAGGGTGAGGGGGCATAGAAGCTACTCTGCGTCTTCGGACTGTGGCAGCAAGGCGCCGACGTGATTGACGAGCGACCTGTCACGAATTCCGTCCGCGACAACCCCTGACGATGTTGACGAGGTATCTGCAGCCCTTTCGTCCTCTGCACTCGCCCGTGTCCATTGTGAGTTGATGTTGTGTTGAGTCGGCGTGGGTCCCCCCCTCTCCTCATCATCGTCAAACCCGCCGTCATGGTTGACCTGAAGCTGAGGGGTTTGTGGGCGGGAGTTGGGCGGACGACGGATGAAGTACGCTGGACCGCTGAGAAGGGAGATGGAACTTTCGTTGCTGACCGCAGTGGGTGCTTGGCTGAGGCTGCTTTGTGGCCGAACCCTTCCGCTCATGCCTTGGCTCGATCCGTGCCGTGACTCGCCGAATCGATCACCTATACCGGCGAATTCGATTCGGGTGGGTGATTGCTGGCGGCCTTCGAATGATACATCACTTGACATGCGCCTGGAATCGATTGTGCTCGAGGTTTGGGTCCCTTCTGGCGACTGGACCCCATGTGGGAGCCGATGCGGTTCGATCTCTGCTGGGTGCACAGCTCTTGACTGCCCTTCACCGCTGCTGCGGCTTGCCGTTTCCCTCTGCATGCATTGACAACCATCGGTACATTTGCACATGGGTTTCTGCAAGGCTTTTGCCCGTAGTTTCTTTTCTCTCCGGATCAATCGGATTCCTTCAAGCTTCTCGTTTGCTGCGGACATCCCTTCCTGCGAACTCTCAATCTGGTCATCATGACGGTCTCCATATGTGGAGTTGGGTCCCACGTTCAGGGCTGCTGTGCTGCTGCGTGTTCCGGTGTGAGGTTGCTCCGGCACTCGGTACCCACAAGACGGCATGGGTAGATCCCCAGCTGTAGGCTTCGACGTAGAAGATGCTCCTTTTCCCAAAGTCGCCGCGCTTACAATCGTCGTGACCTTTGCGTTGCGGTCCTTGGCGAATGGCCCAAGGCCAGGGCTTGTTGGTTTTCTGAGATGGTTCTTGATGTCCTTTACCTTCCTAAGCACTTTGTTTACGTGGCGCTTGACCTTCGTGAGCCGTCCAGAATCTGGAGGTACAGTAGCGGTCTTGTCTGAATGAGGCTGCCCTCGTGCTGCCGCTGACAGGCCTTCACTTGACCCATTTGTATGCAACACTGGCGGTTGATTTTGGGGCGGTTGTTTTGCAGGCTGTGACTGTTCCCTAGGTACCGCGCTCCGTTGGGACGGTTCTCTCGAGACACCGGTTGAGGAACCTGCTTCGATGATTGTCTTCAAATTGCCGTCTCTAGAAAGCTCCAGAGATCGCACGTCGGTACAGCCATGAAAGCTTTCGGCGGCACTTGCCCCACTTCCTCGTCGAGAGATCGTTTCTTGAGAGACGAGCGTTGTCTGCGTCGTATTACCACCGAGACCGAAGAGCAGGTGCTGACACCTGGGACACTGAAAACGCTTGTGTATGCTCCTGTCTCTGACGAGCTTGATCGGGAACTTGTTTAGCCAATGGTGGCATCGAGGGCAGGTAAAGTGGAGATAATAATCGTAAGTGCTGGAATCTGACGCCTGCGAGCCGCTTTCGCTAACTGTTGCGGTCGATCCATTGCGTCTGTTGTGGATCGCTTCCTCAGCTGTTGTAGGATTGACCGTGCCCGGGGGTCCAACAGCGCGGCTTATGGACGCCAACATCTTCGCTTCTTGTCAGAATGGGACTCGCCGGAGCCAACGACAAATTTCTGAGTTTGGACCAACGGTAGATCAACGCTATGGAGGATCGTTGGTTGCGGGCACGCCGTTGGCTTGTTGCCCATCGTGACTGGAAGACTTGCCTATATGTGTGATACTAAGTCGGAAGTGATGGGTATTTATTCAGGATGGAACGGAGGGCACTCCATGCCATTGAATTCGAATCCATTAGGCAAGGCACGATGACATAGAGCGTCATGCTTCTTTTTGCAGGGCACTGACACAGCCTCTCTTGTTCCTGAACGCTCTCGGGTTGCCTTGTGCGTAAGGCGGAACATTTTTGAGAGACTTGAGCAGTAAAAATGAGCGTATTTAGAAGATTCGGAGCCTCTCCAGCGTAAGCACTAGCGACTAAGGTCTAGGCTGTCAGAACGAGCTGTAGAGCAATCAATGTCAGGGCAATAGCACAGCTGAAAGGTTCAGGCAACCACTGCGCCATGCCCACACCCTACCTAGATGTACTTATGCAGATGCAACGCTCTTCGTATCTACCAGGTAGAACGCCGGTGATGGAGAATATTGAATGGAACATTCTATGCACAGCCTGATATGTAAGAATATTTTCCAATTGCTGCCGCAGACGCAAGTGGTAGATCGGATACCTTACCTCACGAAGTTACGTTCCCGAAGGAAAGGTACCTTGGCTCAGGTACGGGTACCTTACCTATCTTCTCAGCACGGACGGAAGATAAGGTAAGGTTGGGGTAGGGAAGTACTTCGTACTCCGAACATCGAAATGTTACGGTATTCACAAACATCAAATCTACCTTCGAGGAGCCCTCCGAATGCACGATATGACATCACAGGACTGCGACTGTGGGCTGAGCACCGCACTAGAAGGTGCTCATACGAATACTCCCAATTGTTTGGTCTACAAGGAGCAGGACTGATCTAGGCTCGGGCGGTGCACAACTCGGACCTTACCTTACCATTTGCTGCCTACGGCATGCGCAACGGTCCGTGGCGTAGGACTGAGGGTTCCTCTGAAGGAAAGAATCGCCTTGGATCATACAATTCAATCGAGGCTCAGTTTCACACCCATGGGTGTTGATGACTTGATGGACTGCTCTTTGAAAGACAACCTCGACCTTGGCCATATCCATAAACTAGAACAATGATGCAACTATGTACAATACCACCTGGCGAAGAGATTACACTGTACAGTATCTCGTTGACGTGAACTCTACAACGTCCGAAGCCGCCAGCTCCAAAGTCCTTCCTTATAGAGTGTAACGGAACCCATTCTGGATAATGGTTAGCGTTCATAGCCACAAAGAAGATTGAGAGCGTAAGCATACCTCGCCGCCTTCGATGATCAATCTCCCTTCGGCCTGTTTCTTGTTGCCGATATAGAATTTGATCGAAAGCATGCCGACGACCACGATGATGATACAACAAGCCACCATGCACCCAATGATGCCCGGAACGTAAGTGGGAGCATCCTGACTGCGGAAGATCAGGCTCCCAGCGATGCCACCAATACCACCCATGCCCACCAAGCTCGCCGAGCATAGAGCTCGTTTCCATTGCCCGCGGATGTTGTTCGCCTGATAGGTCATGACGGCGGGGATGTTGGAGTTCATGCCGCCGGTCGTGAGGAAGACGCCAAAGTAACGCGCACCGAGGTTCTTGGCAAAACCCATCAGAGCGAGGCCGATCAGTGCCAGCACGCAATTGAAGACCACGATGGGCCCACGCGTGTGGTACTTGTCTCCGATCCAGGCGGTGCAGAACATCAAGATCGCGGCGAAGGCGTACGGCGGGGCGACAAGACATTGAGCGGCGCCGGTGCTGAAGCCCATACCCTCTTTGAGACTGAAGAGGTCAGTAAGCACTTTGTCAAGTTATCGTCAGGGAAGCTTACATGACTGGTAAGAAGTATGCGATAGCATAAGTCACTGTCGTCGAGCACCTAATCAACCATCAGCTTTCAAGCCCTGCCAAGTAACAATTGCCAAAGTGAGGCCTACATGAAGCACACGGCGAAGCCCCAAATCTTCAGATCAAGCGCAGGTCGTAAGAACCTTCCGATGGTAAAGGGCTCAAGCTTGGTATCCCCTCGATCTTTTTCGACTCGGTCGATGATAAAATTGATCTCGCGCTGGTTGAGGAAGTTCCACGATTTGTGTCGTCCATCTGGGAAGTCGACGAGTAACCAGTATCCTGCAATGCCGATTAAGACCGTGATCTAATATAACGTCAGCATGGGACCTATAAGGAAGGAAAAGGGAAGCGAAAACCTACAACGCCTTCCATGATGAAGATCCACCGCCATCCGGTGAGGTGGGCCAGACCGTTCATTTGCATCAACTTTGTCAAGTTAGTATCAGCATCGCCCGGACCCATGTCAGGACCACATACCCCAAAGGCCAAGATGCCCGCCGCCGCAGACGCAAAGGAGCCGATCAAGTAGAAGACGGAGTAACGCCTCTGCATATCGACTGCAACGTGTAAGTAGAGGTCGACTCGGCTGCTTGGGTTGAATTCACTGACATCTGGCATACCAAGTACTGAGAAGGTAGACACAGCCTGGGAAGAAGCCCGCCTGAAAGCTGTCAGCGACGTCTTCCGTGGCAGCCAAAGGAACGGAGTCACCTCGAAGATTCCAAGTATAAGCCGAAGAGCCAGCACTATATAGAAATTGAGCCACAAGATTCAGATTCAAGACTTGACAGGATACTGACGATCGGTCCATGACTTGGTGAAACCCATGCCTGCGGAGTCTCAGTCAGTCGAATTTGGCCGCTGGATCTGTACGGTTGAGCTGCACCTATCATGACAGCGCCCCAAGCAATCGTAATACCCGCCAGGTGTACCCGAGGGCCGAGTTTGCGGACGACGATGGTAGAAGGGAATTGGAAGATGATGTAGGTTATGAAAAAGACCAAGACTATGATCGACTACACGTCCATTTAGCATCCTGTGCGGCTCCCAAAAGGACAATCGCAGGACTCACGTATCGAGCCCCAACCGTGAGTTTCAACTCCTTTCCCATGCTGGGATGACAATCAGCAGAAGCAAGCAGATGCCATCATGCTCCGGCGCAAGTCACGTACCCAGCGATCAGTGCAGCCGATGTGTTGGTCCGATCCATCAAACTGATACAGTACATGAAGCCGCAAGTCACCACCAGACGCCTATCTATGCGATGGATGATGGCTTTCTGCTCCGCCGGCGAGAAGTCCGAAACGTAGCCATCCTGCCAGTTGTTCTCCGAGTCGACGGTCTTGATATTGACGGCATCATAGCCGTCGCTTCCATTCACGTACTGTTTCTCTTCGTGAGGATGGGTGAGATGAGCCATCTTCGGGGATGGGTGAGGGAGTTCTATGGTCGGATTCGAAGAGGCGACGCTTCTGATGTGAGAGAAAAGTGAGCAACTCGAGCAAGGACTCAAGCCTCATTCATAGTCTCCCCTTAGGTAGGTAGGAATTGAAGAAGCCGAGGTGATCTGATAAGGTAGACCAAAGGTGCCTACCTAACCTAACCTAACCTGGTGGCCGGAAGACCACTCCGTAAGGGGATCATTAACATTGCCGGACATCGTGACATCTGCCTGCCATGGGAGACTTCCAGTCCCATCTTCCCGATGCATGAACCTTGACATACCTTAGGTACCTGTATCTGGGGAATACTAGAATGCCAAGACTCGATTAACGTCGGTCTAGAACACGGCCAAGTCTCCACATTGGGACTTAGTCCTTGAAAGAAGGTTACCCCGCAGTTGAAGTTGACCGGGGTTTCGCGTGGAGAAGAGACTGGTCTGTGCCAAGGCCAAGGCCAATGCCAAGCCAACCACCATGACACTTACAGTATAATTCTCCATAAGGTACAGTAAGGTACATGTAAGTTCAACTCCCGGACAGAAGGGACCCTAAAGCACCCTCTCGATGTTGATCATGCGAATATCTCAATAAGTCAGTTCTCTCGCTGTCGTCAAATGTACAGGCATGGTTCTAGTCATTCGGAATCTTGAGGGCAGACAGACTTTCATCATTTTTGCCCAATTTGACGTCCCACCGTCGAGTACCAACCACATCATGTTTTAGACCGAATATCGAGTACCGATTGAAGAAGTCTGACGACTGCTCGACTTTTGGTGATATTGTGTCATATATTGCTGGTTTCAAAATCTTGAATACAATATATTCTGCCCAGACTTTTCCAGTGGAAATATCCCAGATATTGATATTATCTGATCCTCATACAAAAACACACTGGTTCCTGGTAGCTGTCTGTGTGTGCGGATCAGATGTACTCATGTCGATCTAATAGTAAAACGGTGGACGGCTACGGGTTGAGACGCAGTCACTCCTCGATATGGGACGGCTTCAGTTCAGTATCTTCTTTTGAAGGCGTAAGGGAGCCGAAACCATGCGATTGATGTTGGAAGACCCCCTGAGCCCTAACATGCGCAAAGGCAGCCGGTGCGCTGGCTGAATGGATATCAGGTTCCGGCCTACAGAACAGATACTTCTTTTGAGGCGCGACGGGTCCTCGATGTGATCCTTGATGCGATGGATGCTCCAGACAGAAAACTCAGAAATCAGTCATGATTCGGTACCGACACTATCGGTATTCTTCACCGAGAAGAGTAGTGCATCGCGCTAGAAGGAAATGAACCGCCCGCGAACTCCATCATGCTCATCCCTGTCATCAAACGATCTGATGTGCCTCAATCTCTCCTCCACCTACACTCCTCCGCCGATCCCCATTCGGCTCTGCCGCCGATACAACAGATATCTCATCCGACTCTCGCCGCCTAACCCCTTCCGTCCTCATCCCCCTCTCTCGACTCGTCTCCTCCTCCAAACTCGAAATCTCACTCACGTCGTCACCATCCGCGTCCTCGAACGGCGATCTCGGTCCGTCGGTCCCAACTCTAGCCGCATGAGCGATGAGGTTCGCTTCCGATAACGATGCCAGCTGCAGTTGGCGCTGGATCGTCGGCGCGGGGGGGCTTACGTTCGAAGATGTGAGTTCGGGCGCGGCTTGGGGAGGCGCCGTTCGCGGTACGTACGGTGGCGGCGGGTCGTCGACAATGCTCGGGCCGGCTGTCGGTGGTCGGTGTTGAGTGGAGGATTGATCGAGACCGCTGTAGTAGCCCGAGTTCATGGTCGGTGTACGGCGGGGGATGACGTCCGGCTCTTGAACCTGCGTCAGGGTCTGGGTCTGTGCGGGGACGGGCCACTGTGCGATGCCGTGTTCGCCGGTCGAGGTCATGGGCAGCCAGCCGGATGTGGTTCTTGGGGAGAGGGGCTTCATCTCTCGGTCGGATTGGAGATTGGTGGAGCGGCGGAGACGACGATGGTGACGGGTGCAGATGCAGGCGATGGGCACGAGAATAATCAGGAGGGCGATAATCGGGAGGAGGATCGCGGCGATATTCTGGCTGTGGGTAAGGCCGGACGACTGTGAGGGTGGGAGGGCGTTGGGCTGGGTGGTTGCCGAGGGGATGGCAATGATTATGGTGGACGGGGTGAGGTCCGGATTGACCGGTGCCAGTGGGTCCTGAGAGACACCAGGCGCGGTGGCATCGGTCGCTGATGGTGGGTTTGGGATCATGACCGGGCCGTGTCCTCTCCAGCTGTTGGATGGGGCAGAGTGCAATATATCTGATGTTGGCAATGAAGGAAACACTGTTGTGTCGGCGGGGGTGAACATTGCTCCTCCGGTGGACGGTGTGCCTTGAAGAGGCAGCGTTGTTGTCTCGAAAGCATTGTTGGCATTTGTCGTCTTGGACGGGTCGTCCGGTTGAGGGGTTCCGCTGTTGAGAGGCATCGTGCTCTCTCCCCTCTCTCTGAGAATATGAAAGAGACGGAGGGGGGAATCTACCTCACAGTCATCCGATGTTCAATCCCATAGTCAAACACAGCCCTCTCAGCTGCGGCACAATCTCACCTCAACGCATGAGCTACGATAACGCAAAAGACCACTACAGTTCAAATTCCTCCAAACACAAGCCAAATGATCCAGTACTCGTAATTCCACAATCACTACACACTTCACGAAATCCCCAACTCAAAGCCATGACGAGGAGGTCAAACACTCAGTATATGATAGATGTAGTCGGGACACATTGTCCGTCAGAACACGAAGGGCGCAGCAGTATCCGCCCTGTATGGCTCAGCCTCGCGGGCCCTGTGCAACCCCTCCTCCCCTATGAATAGGTATGTTTCGTTTTTGTAGTATACACATGCCGCCCAACCACCTCTTCCCGCTTGAAGTTGAAACGTGTTGAGTATTTAGTGGGGACCGCTGAGCAGAGACGCCTCCGGGCTTGCGGTTACAGGCTTGCCCCACCCATTGGGGTTTGATCTGAGAACAGAAGTCAGTTTGCGAGTGCTGGCTGCGGCATGCTGTTGATCTCGAAGGTGCAGTATCTGGCTCTGAAAGAGCCTCTAGAAAAGGCAATAGAAACTTCCATGCCAGAAAATGTTTGCGGATTCGGCTTTTAGAGATCTAAATACGAATGTTCCTGCTCCCTGACAAGCAGATGAACGTAGCTGACTAAGCGGACTAGACGTTTATGCTGCTACGAGTATGGTAAATAATTTGTAAGGATCAACCGCGAAAATATGGGCATGATTGTACAATAAGAGACGACTATTGCCAGTGGTTATGGACAAGTTGAAGGACGTAGCCAAGGGCGGCTGGCATCCGAAAGGAAAAGACGGGAAGGGAGAAAGCTGGCGCGGTGACTTCAAAGGACTCAACCAAGTTGTACGTCCTGCTACCCATTTCCATGCATGACCTGGACAATTACTGATGCTATAGTTGGTTTCAGGCTGGCTGGATGGGAAAGGGCAAAGACAATTCTGAAGCAGCTGGATCCCGGGGTTATCAGTCTCGCCCTTTGAGGAGTTTGAGGGACCCCGCCGAATTTGGTCCACCTCCCCGCAGGGTTGAAAACTCGGGCACTGCGTCTACGCCAAGTGCGAGCACTCTAGATAGAAGAGTGTTAGGTGAACCCTCATCGCAAGCTGAGATTCAAGCTAGGCAGGAGCAGGAGGTAGGGGTAGGAACAGAGGAGGAAAGCACAAGGCCAGCACCCCCGGCAGTTCCATTCAGAGCCGACACTACAGGCTTGTCGACGGATCATTTACCGAAGCCTCCTTTGCGAAAATCTCACCAGAGTGAGGTTACCTCTGCCCAAGCGCCTGCACGAACATCAAAGCCGAAGCCGTCACTGCCACCTCGCCTTCCTCCAAGGCAAAACTCCAGCCCAGTTGAGCATTCGGTCTCGACCCCTCCACCATACAGTCGAGGAGCAGAAGCTGCACCACCAGTACAAGAGAGCTATCTCAATCAGGGATCATTGAATAGACTGGGACATGCAGGTGTTAGCGTTCCAGGCCTGAACATTGGCGAATCATCGAATCCGTGGGAAAACGAAGCGTCCCCACCAGCGCCTGGCCCTGCAAGCCCTCGGCTCAGCGAGCTGCAATTGAGGTTCTCAAAGATGTCGACGTCTTCACGAAACGTCGAGGCCCCGGCCCAAGGCACATCTTTCGCCCAGAAGCAGGCGGCACTGAAAAGTGCTAGCTCCTTTCGAAATGATCCCTCGTCAGTGTCTTTGTCAGATGCTAGAAGTGCCGCTTCTACTGCGAACAACTTCAAGCAGAGACACGGTGATCAGGTCGCTTCGGGCTGGAAATCAGCGAATGGTCTGAATCAGAAGTACGGCATCGCGAACAAAGTTAACAGCTACACTTCAGGCGGTAATTCGTCGCAAGTCGATGGGGATCACTCGGGGCCGGTGATCCCGGCGGTCTCAGATCCTTCTGGTACTACTGCAAAGAAGAAGCCGCCTCCACCTCCCTCTAAAAGAACGGACTTCTCAAGTGTCGGAAGTGGTATACTTGAGCCACCACCTCTACCTTTAGGGAGCAAACCTAGGTTCTGAGTGAATCATCAGACCTTACAAGAAATGCCATTGTCATGAGATGACTTGACCACAGGACGTAGCGTTGCGTGCTATTTGCTCTTGCATAAGATGCTTGTCAAGGGCAATATCACCCTTACAAGATTTAGCAACAAGAGCTTCTGACAGAAGCCCTTGACCAAAGGCTCGGCATATGATATAAGCAAAGGACAGGAAGGCACACTGTTCGATAACTCCGGGTTGTGCTTGTCACTGCCGTCCATAGGTAGCAACGCCTGCCCTTCTCCTGCCGCCAAGTCTCTCATCGGACTCTCCGTGGCTGCTAGGTCCTACTGTCTGGGAAAGTAGACGCAAGATAGCGAAGAATCAGGAACTGTGTTTATTGTCAACAATGGTGGCGTAACAGCAGCGCACTCTTTTTGATACCTCAAGAGCCCCTATGCGAGTCAGTTGCGGCGGAGTTGAGTTGCTTCAAAATCAGCTCACATGCAGCAAGGTAGGTGATAACAACAGGTTGGAGGAGTGAGCTGACGTCGCGTCTTGGCTCCAAAGGAAAGGCAGAGGTGTTTGAACCTCACCATCTAAGCCCCTAGCTTGTTCTACGCTTGATTGGAAGTGCTTCGTCGATCAGTCAGGCCAGACAAAGCTACAGTATCGTTCTCAGTACCAGCTCCGGTCTTTGTTGGCATAAGTCCGTTGCTAGAAGGGTTGCACAAGTCGCAGAGGGTATCACGCTTACATATTGCGGCACAGAGAATACGGCTGGGTTGTAGTAAATGATTTCAGACAGCCTAGGGGCGATGGTCGGATAGCAGCCTGTACAATAAACAAACACTACTCCGTGGGCATGAGTGCGTTGACTGTGATGGAGGCCTGGTTTGTACGACATTCTTGACGATACTAGTACAGTGCCGGTGGAAATTCTGGGCCATCCACACCGTAAGCAAAAAACACACCTGTTTTTCTAGTAAAACCTGCCACCTCTGTATTCACCCACAAAACCACACACCCACAAGGTCAATTGACACCCCCAAAGCCCTATACAGCAATTCCTAGAATGTTGACTCCTCGGTTCGCTCAGAACTTTTTGCAACTTTTTTTTGAAAATCACACTCAAATTCAGTGTTTTGATGTTAAAATCACAATAAACAAATAGTTTGCATAAAA
>JAABUY010000640.1_pt1 | contig 57805 bp, 66 predicted proteins | sample 5560271 | NCBI WGS metagenome assembly JAABUY01 (sample SAMN10711886, study PRJNA513374) | rock metagenome | isolation source: Antarctica rocks | place: Antarctica: Victoria Land, University Valley | reverse complement strand
TAGCTGGGAGGACTGGGCTGCTATGGCGGGGAGCGGCACCGGTGCGGTGGGTGGGGGGGGTGGGGGGTGGCTTAGTGCGGTTTGGGGGGGAGCTGGGGGGAGGGAGGGGCGGATGTGAGGGGTGGTGGTTGCGCTGAGGTAGTGGGGGTTGTGTATAATGTAAGGACATGGTTTTGGGGGAGGGTTGGGTGGGGGGGGGAGTTTGGGATCATTTGCTGGAGTCGGTGGTGGTTGGTCGTGGGAGTTTGTCGCAGAGTTTGAGAGGGGTGGAGGGTGTGTTGTGCTGGCACTGGGCTTGGTACAGGTTGGGGATGTCTTGCTCTTTGCTCTAGCTTAATACTTCCGAGAGTGGTTATCCTTGTGTTTCCGAGTCCTATGTTGAGAGTGTTTACTCCGTACGCTACCCTCTCGCTATACTTGTGATCTTTGACGGCAGCACTGGCTTAGTGATCTCGAGTTTCGAAAGCATAGAGCGTCGTTTAGATATCTATCGAGGTTATCTTCATTAATTCAGAAGACAAATTCTAGAAATATTTGCCTTAGTTTGATCAACCCTGAGCGGTCCTCAGTGATTACGTAATGTATTACTAAACGTTGTTGGCCGCAAAATTTTGATGAAGCTTGCCTCCTTCTCGCAAATAACGGTGCTCAGCGCAACCACAATCGCACATGCAGTTTGTTCTTCTTTTTTTCATTAGTATTGGGTGACTGCTATCAACCTGGTCTTCAGTGCACTGGAGAAAAGGTCCAATAGCTACGGAGTATGCTTGTTCGAGCAGCGCGGCGAAAGTTGCAGCGGAACGCCTCGAGGCATATACAACCAGCGTACGAACAATTGCGTCTGCCTTGGCTCTGCCCGGCGCAAGTCAGATATGATACTCAGAGACGCAAGAGGTCCACGGTGACCCCGTCCCTGACCGCCACGCCCGAAGGCGCGAAGAACCTCGCCGATGTTCGAAGGCCCCTCAGCAAGCGGCATCTCGCAAGTGCCGCCGGGGGCGATCACAGGACCGCGCTCGATGACTACGTTCCCTTCGATCATGACCCGCTCTTACCTCGATCCCTGCCGGCAACGCAGCCACCTTGGCTTCAAGGGCGGAGCAGATCGGATTTAAGAAACCTTGATTCATCGAATCCGCTTATCATCAACACATCCTTGGCGACGGCACCCAGGCGATTCAGGTCAAATAAAGGCATATCGGGGGACCTTGAGGAGCTCCACCTTACATTGGATGCTTGTCTCCGAGTTGGGAATCTGCAGAGAGGCGCGGCTCTGCTGCAGCGACTGATGAATATTTACACCCCGGACTCACCGGAGTTGCTCGAAGCACATAATCAGTATTTGAAGGCGACCGTGGAGCAAATAATCAGACACAAGGACCAGGCCTTGTTAAAGGCACTTCAAAAGTGGTTTGAGATTGAGATGCGCCTCCGAGACATTGTACCGGACGCTACCACCTATGCTCTTCTGCTCAAAGCGTCCTTCCAGATCTATCAACGACCGAAGATGGAACGGACGGTCCGGCGGTATATGGAACTCGCCCAGCAGGCTCAGCTTAGAGATGAGGCCTTGAGTTTGCCAATACTCACAGAGGCGGAGTTGGGATTGATCTCACAGGTAAACGTTTGTCTACTTGAGGATTGTCGTCATTGCTGACCACAGTAGTTCTGTCCGATGGACTTCAGCATCGCATATGAAGATGTTGCCTTCGAGAGCCCAAGCACGCTAAATGATCATTGGCCCTCGACACTCCCGTCTGATGAATCTGCGGGATCTCATGACGTCCCCGAGGTTAAATCAATGCAACAAAAAGGATTGGGTTTGGATACACTGAAGAAATCCTTGGCCTCCTTTACAGCGGCGCAGAGGAAATTCTCGTATCCGGACATCCAGAACTTGCCTCCAGGAAGGATTGAGAAGTCGGAAGCGTACTACTTGCAGGAAAGGCTGGAGGAAGGCGCTCTAAGCTCAGCTCTGGAGAGGTGGCGGGCCGACAGCCAAAAGCTCGCCAAGCTTGGTGTCAACTCCGTCTTGCGGACGATTCCGGTCAACGCGCTGATGTGGGAATGGCAAACAACGCTGGTACCGTTGCTCCGCCAAGAAATAGAGAAAATAGATGAAGCGGAAAAGAAGAAGAGGAAGGGCGAATCCGATTCGGAACGCTGTTTATATGGTCCCTTCCTTCGGTTTCTGCCTGTGGAAAATCTCGCGGCTGTCACCATCATTTCCACCATGAACGAAATGTGCACGATTGGGGCTGACAGAGGCGTTAAGCTGGCACAACTCATTATGCATCTCGGTTTGGTTTTACAAGATGAGAGCTTTGCAGAGATTGTGCGCCAGAGTGGGAAATCTGTCTGGCAAGGGACCGCGTCTCGCAATCGGCAGAAGAAGCTTGCAAAGGCGGTCAAGAAATATCAATTTTCTAACAAAAGGACACACCAACTGCTCAACAGTATGCTCCAAGCTGAACAGCCGCAGCACCAACGATGGACTGCAAACATCAAGGCTAAAGTCGGGGCATTACTAGTCTCGAAACTCATCCAGGCGGCCAAGATGGATGTGCATCTAAAGCACCCAGAAACAGGCGAAGAGATCATGCAAAGGCAACCGGTCTTTTATCATGGATATCACTATATACTTGGGAGACGGGTAGGTCTCATCCGACTCCATCCAGCAATGGTCAAGAAACTGGGCAAGGAGCCGGTTGGCGGACTAGTGGCAAAACATCTGCCAATGATTGTGGAACCGAAGCCGTGGAAAACCATTGACGATGGAGGCTTCCTCGCGTCTCGTGTCGAAGCTATTCGGATGAAGCATGGCGACGTCCAACAGAAGCAGTACGCGACAGCTGCAGCAGAGAAGGGCGATATGGACCAAGTGTTCGCGGGACTCGATGTTCTTGCCCAAACGGCGTGGAAGATCAACCGCGAAGTGTTCGACGTCATGCTGGAGGCCTGGAACTCTGGAGAGGCGGTCGCGAACCTTGCGCCAGAGAAGGCCGATATTGTCTATCCGGAGGAACCCAAAGCTTCAGACGATGCGAAGGCTCACAAGCTGTGGAGGAGGAAAATGAAAGAGGCGCAAAACACAAAGACCGGCCTTCACTCCGAAAGGTGCTTCCAAAATTTCCAGTTGGAGATTGCCCGTTCATTTCTCAATCAGACATTCTACTTTCCGCACAATGTCGATTTCCGCGGTAGAGCATATCCTATCCCGCCCTACTTCAATCACATGGGTGCAGACAACAGTCGAGGCTTACTCATGTTCGCGAAAGGGAAAGAATTGGGCTCTGTCGGTCTGACATGGCTGAAGGTGCACTTGTCCAATGTCTTCGGATTTGACAAGGCAAGCTTCAAAGAGCGGCAGGACTTTACCATGAATCATCTCCCCGACATTTATGATTCAGCAACGAATCCACTCGCGGGAAATCGATGGTGGTTGAAAGCCGAAGATCCGTGGCAATGTCTCGCAGCGTGTATTGAGCTAAAGAACGCTCTCGACTCACCTGAACCCACTCGCTTCATTTCTCATCTTACCATCCATCAGGATGGTACTTGCAACGGACTTCAACATTATGCTGCTTTGGGAGGTGACAGTCTCGGAGCGCGACAGGTCAACTTGGAGCCTGGCGATCGCCCTTCGGACATTTATAGCGCTGTCGCGGAAATGATCAAGACAGAGGTAACGGAAGAGGCCGCTCAGGGCAATGTAATCGCCAGGGCCGTCGACGGTCATATCAGTCGCAAAGTTGTCAAGGCCACAGTGATGACGAACGTGTATGGTGTCACTTATACTGGGGCCCGCAGACAGGTTCGGAAGCAGCTCGAGGAGATCATTCCAGACTTGAATTACTCCGCTGAGATCAACCATGGCGTAATCTCAGCGTACGTCGCGCTCAAGATCTTCAAATCCCTTTCGACGATGTTCAATGGAGCGCATGACATCCAGTTCTGGCTAGGCGAGTGTGCCAACCGGATATCACAATCTTTGACCGCTGAACAGCTGGACGTCCTCGACATTATTGCGGCCGGCGAAGAGCCAGCAGCACGTGAATACATGATATCTGGGTGCAAAGAAACGATCGATCACTTGCAGTTCAAGACCAGCGTTATTTGGACAACACCTTTGAAGATGCCGGTCGTGCAGCCCTATCGGAGGGCGGCCCGGTTCGAAGTCAACACTAATTTGCAGAGAGTCACCATCATAGCGCCAGCCCTCTCCGACCCTGTCCACAAGATGAAACAGCTCCAAGGTTTCCCTCCCAACTTCATCCATTCTCTCGATGCCACGCACATGCTGTTGTCAGCACTCAAAAGCGACGAGGTCGGCTTGACCTTTGCCGCCGTCCACGATTCTTTCTGGACCCACGCTGCGGATGTCGATACGATGAATCGCATCCTTCGCGATGCGTTTATCCGCATGCACTCGGAAGACATCATCGGCCGTCTCGCAGCCGAGTTTGCGGCAAGATACAAGGGCTGTATGTACCTAGCCGCCGTTCACAAGCAGAGTGCAATCGGGATGAAGATCCTCGAGCATCGCAAACTCAACAGAGTTCGGAACACGCGCGGCAAGGCCTCGAAGCTTGACGCGAGAACGACCGAGCTCATCCAAGAGCGTAAGCGGCTCAAGCTGCTTGCGTCGGATGATCCGGCTGAGCAGGAAGAAGGCAGAAACATGATTACGCCGGGAAGTATCTTTGCTGCGAGCGGGCACGAGGAGGGTTTGGTCGTGTCGGAGGAACCGCAGGGTCATATTGGAGACATGCCGACGCGAAAGACGAAGCTTCAAGCCAATGAGCAATTGGAGGTTGGAGACTTCGCGAACACCGATATGGTGGGCCAAGACGCAATTGTCGGTGCGAATCAGAAAGATGAGACCGCCGCTACCCACGATGACGAGGGGGATGAGACGACGGCTGCTCTTGATGAGGAGCCCGAAGGAGACGAGGAAGACGGCCAGTTCACGAAGACGACAAGAAGACCGAAGAAAGAGAGCCAGAGGAAGAAGACTTTCGTCTGGTTGCCCCTGACGTTCCCGCCTGTGCCGAAGAAGGTTAGTCAGATAGAAGTAAAACAAGATAGAAAAGCAATACTAATCAAGAGTGTAGGGCGATTTCGACGTGTCAAGGCTCAAGGATAGCCAATATTTCTTCTCGTGATTCGACTGCTATGGGTGTTGCGCTGCGGGTCAAACCCCACTTCACATCGTACCTCGAGTCTTTTCATTGTGTTTGGGCTTAGCGACTCGCATTTACAACAGACCTTGAGGGCGTTCTTGGGGCTGCTTAGCCAGTAGATACTGGTCAGGGTACGGACCTATAGACCACCATTTGTATTATACTTGTACAGCAGTAGGACTTGTACCAACCATTGGGGGACGTTTGTCACCCCGGCTCTAGCGCTTGATATTGAGCTCGGGGTGAGCTCTGTCCTCTCAAGCTCATGGATAATTGCGATTTCTCAGCGCTCTTGATACTAGGACCTCATTCAGTAGGACCCATTGATATCAGTTGACGTAATCAATTACGCTCTGGTTACTCGTAGCAGTCGTCGGGCTTTGGAGCGAAGGGGCATCAACAAACCTTAGCTTACCTACTACTCCAACAACTCGTTAAACCCTATAAACTCTACTACCTTATCTTATCGGAAAGTACGCAACGGCCACCAACAACAACAACAACTTAACCCAATCCAAAGGGTGTCAACCATCCCAACCCCCCACCATGACCCCCGAAATCGAAACCCTAACAACCATCTCCCCCACAACCAACACCCCCATCCTAACCCGCCACGGCCCCTCCTCCGCCGACCTCGCCCTGCTCCCCTCCCTCGCCACCGCCGCCTTCGACTCCTACCGCCTCACGCCCCTCTCCGAGCGCCAAGCCATCGTCCGCCGCGCCCTCGACCTGCTCGACGCGAGACAAGATGCGCTGGCCAAAGAGCTCACAGAGCAAATCGGCCGTCCGATCGCGGCCGCCGCGACGGAAATCTCCACCGCCGTCAAGCGCGCCGCGTATCTGCTGAAAATCAGCGGCGAGGTTCTCGAGGATACGGAGGGGGAGAGGGAGGAAGGGTTTAGGAGGTTTGTGAGGAAGGTGCCGGTTGGGCCGGTGTTGGTTATTTTTGCGTGGAATGTACGTTTTCCCTCGATGGGCGGAGTTCTACGGCTATGGTTGTGCAGTGTGGGGTTGTTGATAGATGTGTACTAGTACCCCTACCTCATCCTCGTCAACTCGCTCATCCCCGCGCTCCTCGCGGGCAACTCGGTCATCCTCAAGCCCTCGCCGCAGACGCCGACGGTCGTGGAGCGGATGCAGGAGATATTCGTCGAGGCGGGCTTGCCGGAGAAGGTGATCCAATACTTCCACTGCGGCTCGCAGGCGCGGCTCGAGAGCATCATCCGCTCCCCGAAGATACGCCTCATCTGCTTCACGGGCTCCGTGGCAGGCGGGCTGGCCGTGCAGCGGGCTGCGGCGGACCGCGTCGTGCACGTCGGGCTGGAGCTGGGGGGGAAGGATCCGGCGTACGTTCGGGCCGATGTGGATGTGGGGTGGGCGGCGGGGGAGATTGTGGATGGGGCGGTGTTTAATTCGGGGCAGAGTTGTTGTAGTGTCGAGAGGGTTTATGTGGATGAGAGGGTTCACGATGAGTTTGTGGCGGCGGTGAGGGAGGTGCTGAGGGGGTATAGGCTGGGGGATCCGTTTGATAAGGGGACGAATGTCGGGCCGGTGGTGTCGCGGAGGGCGGCGGAGACGATAAGGGCTCATGTTAAGGATGCTGTTGACCGGGGGGCGGTGGACGTCACGCCGGAGAATGAGAGCTTTAGGGCGCTGTCCGAGGAGGGGAATTTTATGGCGCCGACGGTGCTGGTTGGGGTTAGTCATGAGATGGTGGTGATGAGGGAGGAGACGTTTGGGCCGGTGATTCCGGTTATGAAGGTCAAGAACGATGCGGAAGCTGTTCGTCTGATGAATGATAGCGAGTTTGGGCTTACGGCTAGCATATGGACCAAGGACGTCGCGAGGGGCGAGCAGCTGGCGCAGGATGTGGAGGCTGGCACCGTTTTTGTCAACCGTTGCGACTATCCTAGTCCAGTGAGTATTACTATCCCATTGTTAGGCTTCTTGCTGATTAAGGTATAGGACCTTGCGTGGACGGGGTGGAAGAATTCGGGCAAAGGCGTCACGTTGAGCAAGTTTGGCTTTGAGCAGTTTGTCAAGCTGAAGAGCTTTCATCTCAAAGACTATCCTAAATAAATGGTGGGAAGCCTCCAACAAGTAAAGTCGACTAGACTAGAGAAGGCATTGCCATGTACTGTCCCTTCCGTGCCTCCGACCGGCAAGTCTGTCTTTTGTGGAACAATGCTTACTAATTCACAGATAGACATTGAGCGCGACATTCGTCGTCATAATGGAGGAGCTGCTACAGATAGGGCTTGAGTCGCAAGGGGCGGTGGGAATGTTACCAAAGTAGATCGGAATGCAAGGAGCGGCTTCAATCACCGCTGGACGCGACCGACCATTCCAGAGGGGCCGCCTCTCCTCGCGTGGCACTTTCATCTCCACGAGCAACTTGTAATCTCTGAGACATTGGCAATCTGGAAACATCTCGTCACTGTTGCCCTTTGCAATTTCCGACTTCCTATATACTCAAGCCCTTCCCCTATCGTTGTTTTTCGTCTGCAAAAGCATCACCACCCGATGTTCTCAACAAAAGTGCCTTTCGATCCCATCGTTGCTCCTGCATTGTAGCGTCAGCGTCATCGTCAGCGTCAGCGTCATCCCCAGCGTCGTCTTGTCCTGTCCTCTTTCCGTCCGTCCGTCCATCCAGCATCGAAGCGTTTTATCCAAGCTTTTTTCATCCGTCCCAAAAGTCCAGCCCCTTTCCTCGTGACCTTTCCTGCCCTCATCGTCATCCATCACCGTCAGTCAGTACATGCCCTCGCTCCGAAAACAGAACCATGGGCTGCCTCAACCGTCTCGTGTCGAAACTGCGTCGAAGCTGGCGCCGTTCCCGCCCTCTCCCTCCTCCCCCTCTCCACATTGTAAGTTTATCACGAGAGCTCACCAACGAACGATGCCCGCTGACGAGTTCGGAAAAAAGAGCAACCCTACGGACTTTTGCAAGACCAGCTCATTTTCGGATCTGCTTGCTACTGATGAAGAGTGCGTCTTTCACGTTTTTGTTTGGCTCTTGGAGCTTGTTTGTCGATTCAAGAACTCCCTCGTCCAGGACGGAGCTTTGTGATTTGGTTATTGGGAATTGCAAACGAGTGACTGACGTTATATCACGCTCTAGGCAGTCGCTGGAGCGGAAGAAGTTGCAGAACAAGGCTACCTCCGACGGGGAGATTAAGGCTATTTTTAGGTCGAGGTTGCAGGGGGTGGATGAGAGGCATCTGGCGATGTTCTAGGAGAGTTGGCACCGCCTGGGCGAAAGCTGTTTGCTCTTGGGGCTGGGAGACGTTGAGTTTACGGGGAATTGAGAGAGCAGGGAAGGTATCTCCATAGTGGGCTGTAGAGTTGCTTTGAGTCGAGCTGCGGTAGTGGCGACCTTTGAAGGCAGGAGGTCTTTGAGCGTTCGAAGCGGGGGGCTTTAGAAAGAGATTACTATAGAATCTAACTCTCTATACATTGTGGCTGTCCTTTACTTGCAACCTTGAGAAAGCATTTGCGCTAGGAATCGAGGATGCAAGGCGGAGTCAAGGGTTGATCTGCCAGCTTGGAGTGATGCTGTCATGCTCTGACTGAATCGTAGATTTCTGGGCTTGGTGAAGGGGACTATACATGATCATATCTAGGTAGAGTCTTGTAGAGTCTTAAATAATATCTCATGCTTCACATAGGAAGTAAACGAGTAAGGTACTGTAGGTAAGTTATTTGATTGGAGTGTCCTTTCTTGTCCTGATGACAAAGCACAACCTTCCCGAGGGAATTTGTCCCGACAATCGATTGCTCTCCGCGCTAACGAATGTCGTGCTCGGCTAGTCACAGTAATATTCGAGGATGGGGGGGTGGTTGACATAGGGCACTCGAATTATTTTGCCATCCATTCTTTTTGTATTCTTACCACTCCGCTGTTCGAATTGTCAAGATCTTTAGACAGCTACCCGGTTTGACTGTGCAGTTGACTCACCAAACGTTCATCATGGGGAGCATTGCGACGGCAGGAGAAGCTGGTATGTAGGACTGTCTTTGCCCCCCGTTCGAATCCTGAGCGGCGTACGGCATTGGTGCTCACTGTCTTTCTTTATAGTCGCGAGGATCGCATACATCTCCAGCGACGTGATTCTCTCTGTTCAGCCGGCCCTGGGAGTAGAGTCGGAGTTTTCAAAGCATTTACACTCCCTTGCGAAGACGAAAACGCCAGGCTTGGTTGCGAAAGATCTTCCGGAGGCATGCCAGCCCTTCTTCCTTTCATGGTGTTAAAGGTGCGATTGCTGATTCTCAGGGCAGGTGCAATCGATTCGACACAATGCGGACCCGTTACTGTCCGTCTTTCAACCTATCCGTTCCGGCAAACTAGTCTCGGTCACCACGAGCTCCTCCATCCTCGTGCCATCGATACCACACTTGTACAAGCTCGCCCAGTACCCAGTCGTCATACATGTTTGCCTTCACCCATCACATTACCCGGACTTCTCGGAGATCACATCGGTTCGCCAGTCTGGTTTCACATTCCTGCAGTCGGAGACGTTGCGGGAAGCCCAGGATATTGCCCTCACGGCGCATGCGTTGGCCATCAAGTCCGGCAACGGTGTGATCCACTTCTTTGATGCCAGCAACTCTGAAGAAGACGATGCTATTCCGTGCGAAGACCAGAACTTTGTCAGAAGCGTCCTCGATCTTGAAGCGGCCCGATCATTCCAGTCATCACCAGTCGGCGGCTCGTCGCTGCATGTTGATGACGGCAGGACGGCAACGATTACAGAGACCCATCCGCCTACAATGATGAACGGAAATGGAGGATCTTTGACAACGGCTAGTCCTTCGACCGAGAAGGCTTTGTCAAAAGCTACGAGCACGGAGAATTCTTCTGTCGTTTCTTCTCGACGGGATAGCAGCGTGGACAGTAGGCCGACAGTATCTTCGGCGACTTCGGTGGATTCTACAGTCACCCGACCCGTTACATCGGAGGATGTCTTCCACATGGTGACCGAAATATGGGCACGGATCAATTCGGCCACTGGTCGGAGTTACCACGCGTTTGAATATACCGGCCCGCCAAATGCCGAATCTGCATTGTTCATTTTCGGGTCAACGGGCTTGTTCGTCGACGAACTGAGGGAAGCAGGGTCGTCTGAGGATTATGCTAAATTTGGCATGATCACTGCCCGCCTGTACCGCCCATGGCTGGGTGCAAGGCTGGTTGAGTCCGTGCCAGCGTCTGTGAAGCGGATAGCCGTGTTGGAACAGATACGAAGGAAGACAACGAAGTGGGGTCCCTTGCTTTTGGATGTGCTCACGAGCTTGAAGACAGGACCTTCGAGCGGTGGCGCTCCACTGATCGTTGGCCATCAGCTTGGATACATTGAACCAGCCACAACACGACAGGCTTTGCGAGGCATCTTCCAGAATCTGAATTCACCATCGCCAGTCCAGAACCTGGAGGTTGGCAATGCCGAAGCTCCAGAGCAGTTACTCGGGGAATATGAATTGCAGCAGCCGAAGCTTGAGAACGCTTACATGAAGGTTCTTAATCAAGTGTTTGGTGATCGACTTCATGTGGCCAATCAACTAGGTGCGAGTAACGCTGGCATCTCCGCAACTCTATCGTCCTCGCCAGAGTTCGGCTTCGGCTCACTGATCGCTCGAATGGAACACCGGAAGCGCTTCATCGGGGAGGTGCAGGACGCCGCCAAGACTCATGACTTCGCCACCGATGTGCCACAGGGCTTGCTCTCGAGGTGGGCCTTGAGCGCGGAAGAGCCGAAGAGGTCCAACGACATGGCGCAAGAAGTCATTGCTCGTTTGACCGATGATGGATCGACGCTCGCATCGACTCTCCTGGCGAACAAAAAGCTTTTCTTCAAGGAGTCGCAGTGGCTGATAGGCTCCGATGCCTGGGCTTATGACCTCGGCAACTCTGGTGTTCATCATGTCATTGCTTCGGGTGCCAACGTCAATATGCTCATCGTCGATTCCCAGCCGTACTCCGAAAGGGCCGCGGCCGACGCTGCACGAAGGAAGAAGGATATTGGACTGTATGCGATGAACTTTGGCAACGCGTACGTTGCTTCTGTCGCCGTGTACAGCTCCTACACGCAGGTCCTCCAGGCTATGATCGAGGCAGATCAGTTTGATGGTCCGTCGGTGATTGTGGCATATCTACCCTACAACCAAGAGAACGACTCGCCCTTGACTGTCTTGCAAGAGACGAAGAAAGCGGTCGATCTTGGGTATTGGCCACTCTACCGCTGGAACCCGGAGAACGAAGAGAAGGGCGAGTCGAACTTTTCGTTGGACTCGGAGCGTATCAAGCAGGAGCTTGAGGAATTCTTGAGACGCGACAATCATCTATCGCAGCTGATGAAGCGACATCCCGAGTTCTCCGCGAACCTCTCAGAATCATATGGGTCCGAAGTCCGGACCTTGCAGAAGCGTAAAGCCAAGGACGCCTACAACAAGCTGCTCGAGGGCTTGTACGGAGCACCTTTGACCATCCTCTTCGCCTCTGACAATGGTAATGCTGAAAGTCTCTCAAAGCGGTTAGGGAACAGGGGTAAGGCTCGGGGATTGAAGACTATGGTAATGGCAATGGATGATTATCCGATTGAAGATCTTGCAAACGAGGAGAATGTAGTCATGATCACAAGCACCGCTGGGCAAGGAGAGTTCCCTCAGAACGGACGTGCATTCTGGGAAGCCATCAGGGACTCTGCTGATCTCGACCTGTCGAATGTACACTACTCGGTATTCGCTCTTGGAGATAGCCATTACTGGCCCAGGAAAGAGGACAAAATCTACTACAACAAGTCCGGGAAAGATCTTGATGTGAGGGTAGCATTCTTAGGCGGGAAGAAACTCGCCAATATCGGCCTTGGAGATGATCAGGACCCCGATAGCTATCAGACTGGATATTCTGAGTGGGAGCCCAAGCTGTGGCAGTCTCTCGGGGTAGACAACGTGGAAGGTTTGCCTGAAGAACCACCGCCAATCACCAACGAGGACATCAAGATTTCATCGAACTATCTTCGTGGCACTATCGCGGAGGGTCTTGAGGATACTAGTACAGGAGCTATCGCGGCAAGTGATCAGCAGCTTACCAAGTTCCACGGCACGTACATGCAGGATGACCGAGACCTTCGAGACGAGCGGAAAGCTCAGGGTTTAGAGCCAGCGTATGCGTTCATGATTCGATGTCGGTTGAACGGTGGAGTGGCAACACCATCGCAATGGCTACAGATGGACTCCATCAGCAGCTCCTACGGCAACGAAACAATGAAGCTGACGACTCGTCAAACGTTTCAATTTCACGGCGTTGTCAAAGGCAAGCTCAAGTCCGCCATGCGCGGCATCAATAAAGCCTTGATGACAACCATTGCCGCTTGCGGGGATGTCAACCGTAATGTCATGTGCAGCGCTCTGCCTGAGCTCTCGGCATATCATCGAGACGTGCATCAGATCTCTGCAAAGATTAGCGACCACCTTCTCCCTTCGACGACGGCATACCACGAAATATGGCTCAAAGACGAGAATGACAAAAAGACTAAAGTCGCCGGTGACGCTGTGGTTGACCACGAACCACTGTACGGTCCAACCTACCTTCCTCGAAAGTTTAAGATCACCATTGCCATTCCACCGCACAACGATACCGACGTTTATGCGCATGATATCGGTCTCATCGCCATCAAAGGCTCCGATGGTCGATTAGAAGGCTTCAACGTGCTAGCTGGCGGTGGTATGGGCGTTACTCATAACAATAAGAAAACTTACCCGCGGACGGGCAGTATGCTCGGATACGTCTCGGCAGACAAGACTCATATCGTATGCGAGAAGATCATGCTCGTGCAACGTGATCACGGCGACCGCAAGAACAGGAAACATGCCCGACTGAAGTACACGATGGATGATATGGGAGTGGATGTTTTCCGAGGCAAAGTGGAAGACCTGCTCGGATACAAGTTCGAAAAAGCTCGACCGTTCGCATTCAAAAGCAACATCGACACGTTCGGCTGGCAAAAGGACGAGACGGGCATGAACCACTTCACCTTCTTCATCGAAAACGGGCGCGTCGAAGACACAGCCGAGTTCCCCACGAAGACGGGCCTTCGCGAACTCGCCAAAGTCCACAAAGGCGAGTTCCGCCTCACCGGCAACCAACACCTGGTCCTCTCCGGCGTGAGCGACGCCGACCTCGCGACCGTCAAAGACCTGATGAAGCGCTACAAGCTCGACAACGTCCACTTCTCCGGCCTGCGCCTCTCCAGCTCCGCCTGCGTCGCCTTCCCCACGTGCGGCCTCGCCATGGCCGAGAGCGAGCGCTACTTGCCCGAACTCATCGGCAAGCTCGAAGGCTGCCTGGAGGACAACGGCCTGAGCCAGGACAGCATCGTGATGCGCATGACGGGGTGCCCGAACGGCTGCGCGCGTCCCTGGTTGGCCGAGGTGGCGTTCGTCGGGAAGGCGTACGGCGCGTATAACATGTATCTCGGGGGCGGCTATCATGGCCAGCGGCTGAATAAGCTGTATCGCTCGAGTATCAAGGAGGAGGAGATTCTGGAGATTATGAGGCCGTTGCTGAAGAGGTATGCGTTGGAGAGGGAGGAGGGGGAGAGGTTTGGGGACTTTGTGATTAGGGCTGGGGTGATCAAGGAGACGTGGGAGGGGAAGACGTTTCATGATGATGTGAGTTTTTCTTTTTCCTTCTCTTTCGATGGCGGTATGTTCGTGGGGCTGACGGCGTTGTAGGTTGCGGAGGCGGAGTCGGACGCGGAGGCTTGATGATGATGGCTTTCTGAACGTGTGAGTCTGCGTGAGAGATGCATAGCGGTGGTGGTAGTGGTGCTTGGGTTTCTCTGGGCGTTTGCATCCGTGGCGTTGTCGTAAAGGCTTTCTTGGTTCTCGACCGTCTATAATTATACTTACTTGCCTTCATATACAAACACCTACAGAGAAACTGGGAGGCATGGTCGAGAGTCTAATCTTCACATACACATTCGAGCACCAGAACGTGAGCGGTTGCGAAACACAGGCACAACCCCCCCACCACGAACAGCCATCCTACACCTTAAGCTGAGCTGAGCTGTCACGAAGAGGTAACCATCAATTTATTTGGGGTGAAGGTGGCTTGCCTGCTTACCAAGAAAGGTAAGGGCAACGTCGTGTAATCAAATCTATATCATTCTTGTCCTCTCATCAACAACTATCTCGACCTCATAGAACTGATCGGAGCAATAACCGACCAAGACCCAAGAAGCGTCAGCGACCCGTAATCCTCTGGACGTGGAGACAGACATCTTCTCCTGACATAACAACATGAATCTTTGCGATATGCCTGTCAAGAGTGTCATTTTCTGCATCCGCATCCATCGTCGTAGCGAAGCTCAAGCGTCTCAGAGCCCCCGAGCCATATCCAGTCGTCCACCGTGTGGCATCACGTCCGTCCATTGGACTACGGGTCGGCTATTCTTCTGGCGAACGGTGACACCGCCATCGAGCACGACGTCGCCGTTGCAGGGATCCGGGAATTCGTCTAGGTCTGGCCAGGCCGCTGCCGTTCTCCTCCCGGGCTTGATCGGTAGCGGGGGTGACTGGATCCGGCGAGTTTCTCGAGCTTGCTGCTTGGGGCCGTCGTGGTGAAGCTAGATTGGGAGGAAAAAAGGGCGGGGGGGGGGGGGACGAGAGGGTGGGGCCTGATGTCGGAGCTGAGATGAGGAGTTCCCAGCGCTTGGACGGGGGTGACGCGAGTACATACAAGGGAACGTTCATGAACCATCGGAGTGGGAGAGAATGCCAGCGCCTAGTTCGGGGCTCCAGCGAGATGTGCCATGTACGAGAAGAGCGAGATGATTGAAGTCCAGCGCTCGACCGGCGCACGGCGGAGAGGGAAGCGCAAGTAGAATATGACTAGGAAGCAGGTTGGCGGAGAGCTCAAAGCTTGACAAGCGGTGATAAAACGTAGAAAATGCTACCAGGTGGCAATTATCACGAGAGGACTCCCCTCTGCAGACTTCAATTACCTAAAGCCTCTGTTTTTTTATGGGCGTATATCACAACGTGACGGCAGAACTTGTATAAGATGCTTGAGTCATCCGTGCGGTAAAGACAAGGTAATGGGGTAGGGCTTGGTGAGCATTGGCTCGACATGACGGTGAGGCCATCCATCTATGGAGAAGGTTTCATAAGAAAGTGCTTCAAATCCATAAACAGCTATCGAGAAAACACAGCTCAATCTATTCCGTACATCCTGAGATAGGCGCGGAATTGCCAAAAAAAGAAGAGAAAAGTTAGGTCATACCAGGATTCGAACCTGGGTAGATTGGAAACAGTGATTTGAATCTCAGAACCAATCATGCTAACCGCTACATCATATGACCATTGTTTGATTTTGCAAGTCTGCTATTTCAGAATATCAAGGTCTAAGTCAAACCTCGCTTGCGGTATTTCCTCCAATCTTCCCAATACAACATCCCGCATTTTACCCATAAGTTACTTACCAGGTACTCACTCCTTATTCAGAAGCTATGGCCCGATACCCCCAATATGAGGCATCGTCGCAGTACAACAAGTGGCGATTCTCAGCTAAGACTTGCTACATTCTTTGCTATCATCGCTACATACCTATAGACCACATCCTAGACTTCACTCCTTATCTTCCGTTCAAGGGCGACGGCCCATTATAGCCGCTCGGACCTATCTTAAAGAAACTAAATTCGCCAACTGTGTCTGCCTCCCAAAAGCGAATGGTAACCTTCAGAGGGACCGGCCTCGCGATCTGGAACCGGACGCTCATATGATCGACCTCACCGAAAAGTTCGCTCGCGACGTTGCCGTGCTGCCAAGCCACGTGAGCCATATCGTCGATCTCGAGGCTCCGGATCCTTTTGTCGGCTTTGATGCTCCCGACGTACAGGCCCGGTTGGACGATCGACGTGGTGGTCAGGGTCAGGATGCGGCCAGAGAAGGGAGCAGGTACGTAGTAGTCCGTCCCTGTGAAGCGGAAGTGGGCCGTCTGCCGACAGACCTGGGACAAGTGTCCGGGGCTCAACGCGCGCTTGGTCTTTAGGGATGTCGACGCTCGGAGCGCTGCGCTGGTCAGAGTGACCGCTTCGGGTGTAGGCGGTGAGGCGTGTAGAGTTATGCTGGTACGGTCGAAGGGACAAGTTTTGGCATCGTAGCCGGTCGGATATTCCGGTGTCGTGTCTGCTCGTGCTCTGAGAATTGGATTCCGCGCGACCAGGGCGGAGGTAGTTGATGTGAGCCATGTCGCAGCATATAGCAGCGATAGGGGCGTTACATGCATCGTGGCGACGATGAATATGCTGTTTTGACTTCTATCTTTCAAGTAGGCAGAACAAAAAGCTTGGTGAAGGTGGATCCCTTATCATCATATAGTCTCCTGCGAGGTCACATCAACACTCATGTAAAAGCATGACTTGGAGACAGAGGTGGCAATGCGATACCAACTGGCGATCCATATCGGCTTCGCACCACACGAAACAGCCAGCCAGTACTACTTTCTCAGTATCATTGGCGCACAACCTTGCGTCGATGTTTCATTCCCTCTTGCGCCACATCCGATCTTGACAGTTCTGCAGGCGCGTATACATAGCGGCGGTGGACTTTAGAAAATCCCTGTCCTTTGTTTCTCAACGCCACATATTATTATTCTCTTGCTTTTTGGTCGTCTGAGGGGACTGTTCATATGCCAGATTCAATGTTGTTTTAGGCTGTATATGGTTGCCATTCTGGGCATCACTACTGTAGTTAGTAGTAGACATAAGGAACCCTGGGGTCAGAAAGCATGGGTGTTGTTGATATAGGTCCTTATAGAGAACAACGGCCATTGCTGAGTCAGCAGCCGCTTCCGTAATCTTGGGCGACTCAAGGCGAAGTCACTCCGGACCTCAACTCTAGACTACTTGATATCACCGCAAAAATGCCTGTTGTCAAAGGAGGCGTCTGGTGAGTTCATCCATCCAGCGTTTGGATGAAGCTTATCTCCATAGGACGAACATTGAAGATGAGATACTCAAGGCATCGGTCTCGAAATACGGCTTGAATCAATGGGCCCGCGTCTCCTCGCTGCTTGCGCGCAAAACGCCAAAGCAGTGCAAAGCGAGATGGTCAGAATGGCTAGACCCAGGGATTCGCAAAATAGAATGGTCGAAGGAGGAGGACGAGAAGCTACTACACTTGGCCAAGCTGATGCCGACACAATGGCGGACGATAGCACCTATCGTTGGGCGCACGGCGACACAATGCCTGGAGCGCTACCAGAAGCTGTTGGATGAAGCTGAGGCGAAAGAGAATGACATGCTGGGGCTGGGAGGACCGGACGGCGGAGAGACGGCGGCTCCTAGCGCGGACGATGTCAGGAGGCTACGGTACGTCTACGTCTATCAATGATGAGATTGCTATCATGGCTGACATGGTTAGACCAGGAGAACTCGATCCAGATCCCGAGTCGAAGCCGGCTCGCCCTGATACTATCGATCTGGACGAAGACGAGAAGGAGATGCTGAGCGAAGCTCGAGCTCGTCTTGCAAACACCCAGGGAAAAAAGGCCAAACGGAAAGCTCGAGAACGACAACTTGACGAGTCTAGACGTCTGGCGGTGCTTCAGAAGCGCCGCGAGTTGAAGAATGCCGGGATCAATATCAAAGTCGTTAATCGCAAGAAAGGGCAAATGGACTACAATGCCGATGTACCATTTGAAAAGCCAGCTGTACCTGGATTCTACGATACTCGGGATGAAGAGGAGCGTAACGAGAGGCAAAGGGAGGCTTTCGACCCGAGAAAGCAACAACTGGCGAACAAGCGCAAGGGTGATCAGGAGGAGGATCCCGACCGGAAGAGGAGAAAGGGCGAGAAGAACGGTCCGACGGCGGCTTTCGCAGCAGCCGCTAAGGCTGGGCAGATGCAGAAGATTAGGGAGGCCGAACAGAGTAGCAAAAGAAGGTCTCTGGTTCTCCCGGCGCCACAGGTGGGCGAGACCGAGCTCGAAGAAATCGTCAAGATGGGAATGGTGGGAGCGCAAGCGAACCGAATGGCAAGCGGCAGTGAAAATGAGGCTACGAGAGGGTTGATAGGAAACTACACCGGTATCGTTGGTGGCACGCCGATACGGACACCAAGGGCCGCTCCAGAGGAAGATCGTATTGCAAACGAGATTAAGAACATTCGAGCCCTGACAGAGACCCAATCGTCACTGCTTGGCGGCGAAAACACGCCGTTGCATGAGGGTAGTGCGTCAACAGGGTTCGATGGAGTCACGCCTAGGAAACAAGTCATGGCTACGCCGAACCCTATGGCTACTCCATTTCGTCAAGGAGGGGCGAACGGTGTTGGTGCGACGCCCCTACGGACACCTCAAGGTCCAGGCGCCACCCCATTTCGAACACCTCGCGATAACTTTGCGATCAACCAGGATGGTAGCAGTGCTAGTGCCTCGCAGCTGGTAGGAGTTACACCAAGAGAAGTAAGACTAAGAGAGCAAGCGATGAAGCAACAAATCAAGTCACAGTAAGTTCATCATGACAGTTCGCTCCCAAAGCTCTAGTGTTGACTATGGATAGGTTTGCATCTCTCCCGAAACCGAAGGAAACAGACTGGGAGTTCGTGCTGCCGGAAGAGCAGCAAGAAACCGACGGCGATATCCAATTATCTGAAGAAGATGCTGCTGAACGAGATCGGCGGAATCGGGAGATTCAAGAAGCTGCCGAACGCGCAGAATTGAAGCGGCGGACGCAGGTGCTGCAACGAGCTCTTCCTAGGCCTTCGGTTGTGGATGTTGATTCCCTCTTGCTGCGGGCTTCAAATATACCTGACCTCATTGACCGCGCCATCGCACAGGAAATGGCTCTACTGATTGCAAATGACGCATTCAGATATCCTGCACCTGGAGCTAAAGTCAACGGTTCATCGATACCGCTTGATTCATTTGACGATGATGCTTTGAATAGGGCCAGACTCGAGATTGCATGCGAAATGCCTCCAGACGCTGCGGGAAAGGGCGCAGAAAAGTTCGAAGCGGCTTGGCTGGAGTTGCATGGTTCCGCTAAGCTACCCGGACTGGGAGGTTACGGCGAGGATGAGATTGATGAGCGTCAACTCTTGGTCGAAGCTTTCGATGTATGTCCAAAGTATATGTCAGTCCCTGTGTAGTGAGATATACTGACACTCCACAGAACATCCAAGACTCTATCCTCGCTGCAGCCGAGAAAGGCAACAAGATCGAATCTAAGCTCGCTCTACACCTCGGTGGCTACCAGCAGCGTGCCAAAACACTACGCAACAAGATTGTCGAAGCTGGAGAAGCTTTGGACAAAGCGAAAGTCGAGCTGGATACCTTCCAGACGCTACAAATTGCAGAAGAGGCGGCTATTCCGAGGCGGCTGGACGCGTTAAGGGAGGAGGTCTCCTTTGTAAGCCGACGGGAGAGGGAAGCACAAGAGCTATTTCGAGCGAGAAAGCAGGAGTTAGCTGGGCTAATTGGCGGACAAATCAACGGGGTGCACTAACCGGTCTTGGTAGACTGAAAGCCTGCTGTGGGCTACCTATGTGGACCGGTTGCAACGGTGTCCCCTTGCTGTATTATACTGTATTAGAATGTATATTTAGCACAACAGCGGCGGTTATTGGTCGATCGGAATTTACTCGAAACTAAATTGGAAAGTAAGCAGGTCCTTTGGACTGAAAGCCACCATGCTCTCTGCAGGAGCCCCAAGTTGAAGTAAAGAAACAGGACCTAAGTATACGCAAGTAGGGCTATCAGAGGCCGGAATCGGAACATGCCGAGCCTTTGCGACCCCCCCTGTAACTTCTTTTTTCTATCGCACTTGTTTTGAACTTCTACACCATATCCTGCAAACCTTGCTCAGTGATATGGAGAATAGCACTCGTACCACTTCAGAAGTGGAAGCTTTAATTCCCCGCTTCAAGTTAGAAAAGCTGTTGAACCAAGGTCTCTCCATATCAGCCACAAGCTCTGTGTCAGGAACTGACTTGTCCCCTGCACACAGATCAGGGTGGTCGTCGCATAACGCTTCTAGGGAGCATCGACGCAAAGCCCGCCCTTTTGACCGCCGAACGGGCTGCCTTCCCCAGCGACGCCGATGCCCTAACCGCATTCCATTCGTCTCTGGCAGACGTGAAGAACCTAGGGGCCAACGACATCTATCATTGGTACCTGGCGTCTTCTCGCCCATCAGGACAAGGCCCGCCGGATCTGAAGCTGAATCTGATCTATCCCTGCACAGAGCAGCATGTCAAGAAATACTCCCCGCAAAGAGTTCGAATGGTGACTGAGACCCCGGAGGTCTATAGGGATCATGTGAGACCGTATATGCAGCGGAAGAGGGAGGAGGGGCGGTTGAATTGGGTGTGGAATATTATCGAAGGACGTACGGAACAGGAAGATGTTATACTCAGGGACCACGGCGGACGGGGTGAGGATGGAGAAGGCTTCCTCATGCTCCCCGACCTGAATTGGGACCGGAAGACTATGTCAAGCTTGCACCTACTCGCCTTGGTTGAGAGGAGGGACATATGGAGTCTGAGGGATTTGAGGAAGAGCCATGTGGTGTGGTTGAAGCATATGCGGGAGAAGGTGCTCAGAGCGACGGTGAAGCTGTATCCGGAATTGGATGAAGATATGCTGAAGCTATATGTACATTGTAAGTTGTGGAAATTATTATCTAAGACAGTCCGAGACGGGTGCTCAAGGATCTGCTAGATCAGCCAACATATTACCATTTCCATATACATGTTGTCAACGTCATGCTCGAGGCTGGTGCCACGCAAGCCACTGGGAAAGCCTTCGGTTTGGAGAACATCATCTCCCAACTTGAGACGTTAGCTGGTGGTGACGAGGCTGGGCTGGCAGAGGTTAGCTTGACGTATTACCTTGGAGAAGCCAGCGAACTCTGGACGGAAGTCTTTGAACCTCTCAAGGGGGTACGGAAACCCGAGGCTGAGTGATGGACCACTTGGGTTGCAGACCACGTTCTGGACGGTTGTTCCGTGCGACGGGGAAACTGTCGGAGTTCGCCGCTCATTGTCCAGGTTTCAGCATTGGGACATAACCGTGACCGGAGTCATGTCAAAGATATCGATTGCCACTTTCCTCGAACCCTAAAGCACATTGAGCTTTGAAGCTCCCGTGGTGCGAAACTAAAGCATGTCAGAATAGCTTCCTCTCGTGGCAGACGAGAACAGCTATAGTGGACGAGGAGACAGGCATTCTGTGACACGATACTGGCAAGATGTTCCATCCAGGTGGATCCCAGCCAGTCTAGTGCTTGATCTAGAGCTTTCGCGTGTAGCACTTAGCCCTGAGACCACGAGCTTCTTCCGTTGAACAGCCCCCTCTGGCGTACTTGTGAAGGATATCAGGATCTATTACACGCTATATCCCAGCTTCACAGTCTAAAAGTCAACAGGGCCGTGTACTCTGAAGCGAGTAGCTTGTATTACGGCTCTAAAGAGTCCAATTCCTAATTCCTACAACAGCGTGTATCATGTTGAGGCGTTTTTCGAAAAATGGAATCTTCATCTCGTCTCTCGACTCCAGGCTCGACCTCCACCTTGACCAGAAAAGATGAAGCATCCACCTGGGTAGAAAAGTTCCGCATTTTCGTATGCGGCAGTCATTGCCAGTTCGAGTGCCCTTCGAAGGCTTCGGATACAAACGTACCATGGGCCAAGGCTCTGGCCTGGATTCAGTGTCTAGACTACTTCTCCATCCACACGTACACCTGTGGAGGAAACGTGGCATTCGGCGAGGACGGTATCTTTGCCGAAGACAGCGTCCAAAAGGACGAAGATGGGGATGTTGATGAGGAGAAGGGTATTTCTTTGCAGATTGTTCCGGAGCCCATGGCAGGATTCTTGTGACTGTCACCGGTACGCTGAGTGTGGTTCCGAGTGTTTCAGACGGGACTTTGTCAAGGGCCTCCGGCAAAGGACAGGGTTGAGGACTGGGGAGCGGTTCATGCATGTTCTGACATGTGAATATGTGGGGTGCTACAAGGACGCAGACTCTAAAAATTTAGTGCTGGCGGCCGGGAGTGTCGTCGGCTTAACTAGCTACTGCTGGAAGGTGAAGAAGCAAGCCTTGGATGAGAGCAGGAGGTGGTGAATGACCAAGGGGACGCCGAGGAGGTAAACGAGTGGAGTAACTGGTGAAAAGTTTGAGGTGGAGGAAGCGTGGATAGATTGAGGGACCCTTTTTGCTCTACAGTGATCGAAAGTTCTCCTCTGTATCTCATCAAGTAGTCTCTTGATCTTCGCAGGAGTCAAAGACTCCTTACACTTCAACATTCAAGTGATTCACGAAAGACTGCAGTGATTATATGGATCTTGGGTCACCACTGTCGCCGCTTGCATAGACATAGGGCATATCATCTTTGACCAGAGGAACTTCATACTACTTGTACAAGTAGGGTTCCAGCTCAGATGGACAGAACAACCCCACCACCATCGAAATGGAGGACGCAGCGGGCAGGGACGCATCCAAGCAACATGTAAGAACTCCTACCAATTTGACTGAATCACGGACTATAGATAATCCGGCTAAGGAGGCTACAAGACGTGGGCGGTCTTTCGTACGTCCACTCCCACCCCGCACCCCCACCACAGACACACTGGTGTTTACTTTTGTAGCTCCGATGATAAATTTGTTCTGATTCTATTCTACATTCCCTCTCAACAGCAAAGTCAAGTTCACTTCTCAGTCATGACTGTCGGCTCCGTGCTTGTGACTGGGTACGTTTGTGGTTGATTGGCACAGTGTGTTTACGTTAATGTGACTGCAGTGGCACAGGGTACATTGGCTCGTTCACTGTTCTTGCGCTGCTGGAGGCCGATTACAAGGTTATCATAGTCGACAACCTCTACAACTCTTCCGAAGAAACCCTGAATCGTATCAAACTCATCTGCGGGAAGCGGCCGGAGCTTTACAAAATCGACATCACGGACGAAGATGGCCTTGACAAGGTCTTCAAGGCTCATTCAGATATCGACAGCGTCATCCACTTTGCTGCGCTCAAGGTTAGTAACATACACCACGAGTGTGATCTAATCATAAGAGCTGCTGTTTGTGGAGTGGCACTCTAGTGCTACCGATAGCTGAGTATCATCTTACAGGCTGTCGGAGAATCTGCAGAGATTCCCCTCGAATACTACCGTGTCAATGTTTACGGTACCATCTGCCTTCTGCGCTCGATGACCAAGCACAATGTTACGAACATCGTCTTTTCCTCCTCCGCTACCGTCTACGGCGACGCGACCCGCTTTCCCAACATGATACCTATTCCCGAAGAATGTCCGATCGGACCGACGAATCCCTACGGACGCACCAAGTCCACCGTCGAGATGTGCATCACCGACCATATCGAAGCGCAACGCAACAACGCCAAAAAGGCGGGCAAGTCAGGCGATCAATGGAACGGAGCATTTCTACGGTACTTCAACCCAGCAGGCGCGCACCCGAGCGGCGTCATGGGCGAGGACCCACAAGGAGTCCCGTACAACCTGTTGCCTCTCCTGGCGCAGGTTGCGATCGGGAAAAGGGACAAGCTTCTGGTGTTTGGCGACGGTAGGACAGCAGTTTCTCATAGCGGTGGCCCATATGGACAGCGCTTTCTGACAAGGCTCACTGCAGACTATGCCTCCAAGGACGGCACCGCCATCCGGGACTACATACACATCCTCGACCTTTCCCGAGGACATCTGGTAGCCCTCAACTACCTCCGTGAGCACCACCCTGGTGTCCGGGCTTGGAATCTGGGAACGGGCAAAGGCTCGACGGTCTTCCATATGATCAAGGCTTTCAGTGCTGCTGTTGGAAAGGATCTACCGTACGAGGTCGTTGGCCGACGCCCTGGAGACGTGTTGGATCTTACTGCAAACCCTAGTCGGGCGAACAAGGAGCTTCAGTGGAAGGCGGAGCGGACGTTGGAGGACGCGTGTGAGGATCTTTGGAGGTGGACCAAGAATAACCCACAGGGATATCGACAGAGTCCGCCACAGGAGCTACTTGACAAATTGACCACCGGACATGAGAAACAGGCAGCTTGAGGGTCTATTTAGGGCGTTGACCCAAGCGTGTAATCTCAGCAACTTTCTTTTGTCTCTAGAAGAGGTTATGCTATTGGTGACGACTACCTTACGAAGTGTTATGTACCCGTCTCGCACCGCTATAGATCTCAAAAGCATGCTCGTGCAGAAGACACCTACACCGTAACAAAATCATTGAATCCGAAAGGTTTCAAACTCGGGATCAAACATGCATATCTCATACACCGAGTGGGAAGCAGTAACATCAAGAGAGGCAACGATTTCATCCCACGCAATGACCCGTAAACTCCCCACCGCCGCCACGTGACCCACAATCATCACCTCTTCACACCCCTCAACCCTCGCACATCCAACCCCCAAGCGCCATCGACCGAAACCCCCAACCCCCTAAACCTGCACCTTATGATCCCCCCTCACAGCCTGATCGTAGCTCGGCGGCACCGCACCCGCACCCGCACTGCTCTCGCCCGCATTCTCGCGCAAGGCGGCGGCCTGCTGATCCTTGACCACCGCACTGTGTGGCGGCAAGGCGTGCATGCGGTCGGTGGTGCCATAGCCCTTGTTCCGGTTCGTCCTCCAGCAACCGGATGTCACGTTGGCGTGGTCACGTGTTACATTGCCTCGCTCGCCAACGGTGCCTCGCTCGCCGCCGTCGTCGGCTTGCGGCACGCTGTCGTAGTCCGTCTCCGGGTACGAGGAGATGATGTACCAGGAGTGCAGCAGGCCCGGCAGGAAGCCGAGGCAGCATAGGGCTAGGTTGATGAAGGAGTCGGCGCTGCAGAGGCCGCGTTTGACCCATACTGTGGGGGGAGGGCGGTGGTTAGTGGTGGTTTCTTCTTGGGAAAGGAGAGGGTGGCGTGGGTTGCTTACCGGCGATGGGCGGGAAGAGGATGGCGATTATGCCGAGGAAGATGTCGGAGCTGCACATTTTGTGGCTTTCGTGTTCTTGCTGAGATGTAGTGGGGTTATGCAGAAAATAGCAATCTTGAGGGTCTCCAAAGTGATACACGAGGTTGGTGTCGTACCTTAGAGTTGTTGGGTGTCTCGTGAGAAGGGTGACGAGGCTGCGGTGTGGCTGAGGGGTGAGTGCCTGAAGTTCGCGCTAGTTGCTAGTGCGGAGCTAATTCTACTAGCGCGGGGTACTTCAAGATTCAGAAGCTCTCAACTTCTGGAGCTCACTTCTTCATTACAATAACACACCTCTCACCTCAAAGGACCCCCAAAACTTCAAGGTGAGCCCACTATCAACAAGCTTTCATACACCATCAACACCATCATCAACATACCCAGGATGCCTCGTAATCTCAAGGGGCATTTCCTTGTACGCCGCAAGCCCAAACGCGCGCGTACGCCGATGACCCGACGAAGCCCGGCTGGCTTCACCGGTGAGGCAGTCGTTGAGGCTCCCACGCCTGTCATGGATCCCCCCCATGCAGGATATGAGACTGATGAAGATCAGTCAGGGAAACCCATGGATACCCTCGAGAACGTCGAGGAGAGCGCCGACGACGACGACGAGAACGCGGACGACAGCGACCCCGACGACCCCACGGTGGCCTCCTGGGAAGTCTACTTGACCCCCGAAATCCAAGAGCGTCTTTTGCTTCTGCAGTACCCCGAGCGCTCTCGTACTCAACCTTACAACGACGCGACTGGCCAGAAACCTTTGGAGCTTCGCATCAAGCCGAACACGGGTATGGTGGAGGTGGATATCCCGATCAACGTTCACGCAAATTACGATAGAGAGAAGGGTGTGCAGTGGGGAGAAGCTATGAGGAACAGCCGCGTTCTCAAGGAGGGAGGATCTTACGGTGTTGCTGGAGGTTTGGGCATTGGAGGTGTACCTAAGAAGGACGAAGACGAGATGGAAGAAGACGCGATTCCTCATGAAGCTTTACTTGCAAACTTCGAGGACGCTAACAACAAAGGCCACGTCTTGAACAAGCAGACCCTCGGTGGTCAGATCGTTGAGCCTAGAGACGGGGATCCCACCTATATGATTGGCACTTTCCGTGGCAGTTAGTACACCTCCTTTCTTATACGGTTGAATAATTTCGAGTCGCTAAACTTTAAAGACGATTTCCACTTAACCAAGCTCGATGGAATGGTTCAGCTACACCCTCAGTTTCACCATATCGACGCCATGGCGGAGCAAGAAAAGTCGTCCAGCAGAGCGCAACGCGATAGCGAGAATCCTCCTGCCGAGAGCGAAGCACGCGCTGTAAACATGACGGTCAAAGCATCTGATACGGAGGAACTGGACATGAGCCAAACCGCGAAGATCCTGAGGGCTAGACAGGAGGAGAAGTGGACACGTTTGCAGTACAAGGATGAGAACGTGTGTATTAGGTCATTAGTATCTTCTTCAAGCTAACATCTGCAGGATCCCGAATCTTGGGATAAGTACTACGAAAAGTTGATTCTCAAAGACACCAAGAACGCGCCTAAGCTTCAATCGTCAATGAACAACGCAGAGTGGCTTGACTCCTTCAGCGCGCCTCGTGTGGATCCTACTAGGCCGGATAAGAAGGTGTTGATGACTAAACCTAAGCCGGAGACCTCGGACACCTCAGAGGATGACGAGGACAGCTCATCCGAGGAGGACGAGGAGGAAGGCAGCGACTCTGGGTGGGAAGATGCTAGAGAAGATGAGACTGCGGAGGCAGACGCCAATCATGGCGATACGGAGATGACTACAGTAGGATAGGGAGGTCACTTGCTTCACGGAGGATCTCTTTGCGATACCCAAGGCGTTGCACTGCATCGTCGCTGCCATAGTTGCCTTTGTCATGGATTCATGAATTTTTAATACGATAGCTGAGACGGTTGAAGACTGGAGAGAATGTCACCCCACAGTTCAAGCATTGAAAGTGCCATTAAGTAACCTGACTCCCATATTTTTAACAAACCTTATGTTTGTGGTGATTTGCCCTGCTCAACATGTGCTTGACCCGGGTGTGCATTGAAGCGATTGCTCAAGCTGAACAACGCGGACTTGATCCTTCAATTGAAGTAGGACGTTCTAAGAGAGATGCCAGGATGGTGATCACAAGAGACACTCATGAAGCCGTGCGATGGATGGGCAGAGTAGAACCTGATGTATTATTAATGTAAAGGAACAGATCTGGAAATATTTGAAAAAAAAAAGACCTGAGTCGAACTCATGACCTCTACCAACCTCGAGTCACCACACAAGATGCAAGCTCAGAGCTCAACACCTTGCACAGCAATCCTCAGCTGGAAGTGACCACAAATTCAGACCTCAGTGGAACTCACAATCTCTACCAACCTTGAGTCACCACACAAGACGCAAGCTCAGAGCTCAACGCCTCGCACAGCGACCCTCAGCTGACAGTGACCGCAAATTCCACCCAGCAACTAGCAAGTTTATATGATCTAATGGTAGACGTGCCCATTTAAGGCCGGTGGCAAGGTGGAATTAAAAGGCTTTGCGCCTTCGGGGACTCGAACCCCAGTCTTCACCTCACAAAGATGCAACCCGCTAGTGGGAAAACACCCCTCTGCCTACCACTTGACCATACGGACTCGTAGTTAGAAGTTTCATTAGAGGGAACTGTGCTATTGGGATATATAAACATCAAAACGCTAAGCGAGCTATCCCCAAGTTTTTTTGGTGTTCTGGCTCCAAAATTTGGCGAGAACGCTAGAGCTAGCGCCGGGAGCTAGGCTTGAGGCCCTGCCCCACAACACACCAAACATGTTTCAGACTACGTAAGGTTCGCAGCAACCCCCCCACTTCGCCCCCACCAGGCACCCACAATAATTATGCCGAGGAGGTTCAGGGGTGATTTCTTTGTGCGTCGACGGCCGAAAGTCAAGAAGTCGAAGCCAGAAGCAACGCCGGAAGCAACGCCAGAAGCAACGCCTGAAGCTCGACCTCAGAAGCAGAGAAAACTAAATTCGGACCACTCCGACCCTGCAACAGAACAGACCCATCTCAGCAGGACCACCTCCCCAGTTCCTCCACCCGAACCGTTGTCGCCTACGACACAAGAATCCTGGAACCCACCAGCTACCATGGCCGAACCAAAAGCAGAACAATCTTCCACAGAGCACAATCAACCAGATCCCCCATCCAGCGCCCCCAAAGCCTTCATCCCACTCGGTCCGTCTCATCCCCACCCCACCCACTCCACCTCCACCTCCACCCCCCCCAACTAACCCCCCACCCACCGCCCACTAGAAAACAACCCGGAAGTAATGTCGCACCTCGTGCACCAGCTCGGGCTCGCCCGCACCCTCGGCTTCCACGACGTGTACAGCATCGACGACGCGGACCTGCTCGCCTTCGTGCCGCGCCCGGCCTACGCCCTCCTCCTCGTCTTTCCCGTTAACGACCGATACGAAAAATTCCGGCGCGACGAAGACGCCGCCAAGGACGAGTACGATGGCTGCGGGCCCGACGAGCAGGTCGTGTGGTTCAAGCAGACGATCCGTAACGCGTGCGGCTTGATTGGACTGCTGCATGGGGTTTGTAATGGCGAGGCGAGAAGCTTTATTGGTGGGTTTGTTTATGCACATACTTCCTCACCCACTTCCTCATTCCGTCCTTCACTCCCTCGCTCCTCCTTCCACCCCACCACGCACCACACATCAACGCCGCTAACCCCGTGCACCAGACCCAAACTCCGACCTCTCAACCCTCCTCAGCACCGCCATCCCCCTCCCCCCCCACCCGCGCGCCGACCTCCTCTACCGCTCGCACGCTCTCGAATCCGCACACGCCTCCGCCGCCTCCAAGGGCGACACGGCGGCGCCCGCGCCCGACGCCGACGTCGACCTGCACTACGTCTGCTTCGTCAAGTCGGCCAACGACCACCTCTGGGAGCTGGACGGGCGGAGGAAAGGCCCGTTGGATCGGGGCGTGTTGGGCAAGGACGAGGATGTTTTGAGCGAGAAGGCATTGGGGCTTGGGGTGAAGAGTTTTTTGAAGAGGGAGGAGGAGGCGGGGGGTGGGGAGTTGCGGTTCAGTTTGGTGGCGCTGGGGCCGAGTTTGGATTGAGGTGTGGGGTGGGCGGTGCGCTGGGTGGGTTGGATGGCTGGCGGTGGCTTTTGCATGAAACGCGACTAGAACATGGCGCTCGTGGCGCTTTGCATAGCGTTGGCGTGGGCGGCTCATAAGGGCTGCGGAAGGGGGCGGATCTTCTGTTGATGTGCTAGCTTGTGAACATTGATGAGCACAGCAAGTGTGAGGAAGATGGAGTCCCTTCGAATTGCTGCTTCTCAGATCATATCAGTGCCTACTTTAAGACGGAAACTTCCATCGAGTAGAAAATCGTGTTTCATTAGGTAAGGAACATACATCGAAAACAACACCTCGAAAAACGGCGCCCCGGTACCGTCGCCATGCTATACCAAATGTACAGGGCCCATAGATTCGCTCCGCCACACACGCTAACCATGCCCCTATCAAACAACCCACAACAAAGGAAGCCCCCTCCCCTAAACCTCATCCTCCTCACCCTCCCGGTCCTCCTCCTCCTCCTCCTCCCCATCTTCCTCCTCCTCCTCCCCCTCCCCCAACAACCCACTATCGCCCTTCCACGCCCCCTCCACCTCCCACCACGACCGCTCCCCGCCCTCCCCCAACGACTTACGCACAAACAGCAATCTCCGCCCGCGATCCGAATCGCTGCGCAAGTAGCGACCGCGCGCCTGGAGCGCCACTTCGGTCCCAGGGTCGCCTTTCCTCAGCAAGCCGAGACGGAAGCGGCGCTCCAAGACGGCGGCGGCGTCGTCGTCGTCGTCGGGCGCGAGCGGCACCCGAGTCAGGGGGTCGCGACGGCCGCCGGGCCGATGGGCCCAGAAGCGGAAACTGTCGGGCAGGTCGCGGCGCGAGCCGGGGATGCGTTGCCAGGGCCGCTCGCGGAGGGCGAAGACGAGGCAGTTGACGGCGGGGAGCAAGGCCAGGGAGATTGTGGTGGCGCAGGAGAGGGGGAAGGAGGGGTGGAAGTCGGAGTGGGAGAGGGAGCGGGAGCGGCAGTGGGCGATGAAGGGGATGGTGTACATGAGGATGTAGACGAGCGGGTAGAGGAAGAGGAGGGTTACTTGGTGTTGGGTGGCGTGGCGGCGCTTGCGGAGTTGGGCGGTGTTGAAGTCTGGCTCGGAGGAGAGGAAGGAGGTCAGAGTGAGGGGCTCCCGAGGTGAGGGGCGCCGGTGGAGGGAGCGGAGCGAGAGGCGGGGTAGGTGTAGGGCTTGTAGGGTGTTGAGGGTGGGTGATGGGGCGGATTTGGTCGGGGTCGTGGTGCGGCTGGGGTCGGTGGGGGTGGTGGGTGGTGGCGAGTCTTCTTCGGCGGGCATGAGTGAGGCGGGATAGGTGTTGAAGGTAAGAGCTTCCCAGGGCGGCTTTGGGCGTGCGACGGCGGGTTCGGGTGATCGAATCTCGCTTTCGCTGATGACGGGGGTGTTCTGAGTGGGATTTGAACCGTCAGATCGCTCTCGACTAGGTTGTGTTTCGGTTGAAAGATGCTCGGACGATGACAGCAAGCCGTGCCGGATTAATTTAGGTGTCGAAGGTGGGCCGCGAAGAGGGTTTCGATGTATCATGTCGTATGCGCCGTCTTCCTGATTCTTCCCAGCACCGAGCCAGGTGTCGCGGCTGTTCTGTGTCTGTGTGTACGCCTTTTTGAAGCCGCAGAATTGCAGTTTGACGTATGCATAGATGGAGCCGTAGACAACGATGATGGTTAAAAAGATGATATAGCGCGGTGCCCAGCTCAGAGCGATTCGGTACCCGTAGGGTCGCATACGCAGGTAACAGTGAGTCGTTTGTGAAATGTAGGCTCCTTTGGGGTTGATGAATGCTAGACTCGCCATGACGAGAGGAAGGATAACCCAGACGGTATATGCGTACTTTCGATATGGGTAGAGGCCGGCATTCACAGTTACTTTAGTCGTATTCAAGATGTAGAGCGCAGTGTGGATTGTGATCATCAAGACGGCCAAGTCTGTATCGTTATGAGCTCAAGGCCAAGAACGTTCGGATTCAAGAGCAGACACTCCATACCCGATGCTTCAGTGCCGACTGCGTACAAAAATCCGCTTACATTGCAGAAGCCCGACCCGCTTCGCAGAGGTCCATTGGTGAGGGCGACCATGGGGTTTATAAACAGCCACACTGCTCTGAAGACATTGCTCTGGATCAGAAGCATGATGAGACTATACATCACCTCTGTCAGCTCTACTACTCTTGTCACGACACTCAGTCAAGACCACAAAATTCACTCACTGATGACGAAAGGTTCTCCTCATCTTGAGGAACCAGTAGGACGTTATCATGCTCGCCACGATACTGATCGAAGCAGCTGTGAGGGCCAGTACTTGTGCGACATACTGTTGATGAGGCGTGAAGATGATTGTCGGTTCGATAGGGCTACTAAGAGCACGGCGTACGAAATCACTGCCGCGATAATCCCAGATACCACTGGCTAAAAGCGGTGCCATCGTCGCTGGAAGGAGATGTACAAAGATGAATGACAGACGTGAAGGGAAGGAGTACAATGTTGAGAGTTGCAGACGGAGCAAAACACTGAGAGAGGAAACGGCGGAGCAGACAGGAAACATGGCTTTGACGCCATTTGGACTGGTTGGAGATAGAAAGTACGGCCGGCGGACGTATGGTTATACCTTAGAGTTCTGCCATCGTAGGCTGCTTCACAATGTTCCTTCTTGACATCAAAGTCCCCGTATCACCTCCTTCATTCAGAAAAGAAAACCCAAGACCGTAACAGCAAATATAGAATTTGGAAAGAGCCTTCCATGAAAAACGCCGGTATCAACGATATCAACACTGCTACCGCAATACTCTTAGGAACTGCTCTAGCAAATAGACATGTAGGTACCAAGGACGACAACGAACAGCAGAGCGCCATGATTGCAAATTGACTACACATTCAGCATGCGATGAAGCTGAAGAACATTCTGTTTGGCTTGTCAGTATAATATACACTGCTGTTCAATTGTAGTTTGGACTGCAGCAGCTTGTTCTGTACATATACAATCATGTTGACGCTGCACGGCGTTCGTACTGGAAAGACACATTTGTGTTTGGGTATACATGATCACCATCAGATGGATACCTACCTTAAGCGTGCCATTTTGGATTGGCAAATTCTGAGGTGGAGCTGATACCAATGGTCGTCGAACTGCCGCCTCGAAGCTCAAGAACTTGAGTTATAAATAACTTATTGACTAACTTAACTCAAACGTTAAGTAGGGTAAGGTGACAGATTTGGTTAGTGCTGCCAAGACAGCTGGATCCAGGTCGCGGCTCCTCTCACAAAGAAAACAAAACTTAAAGATATCGAGACGTGATGTTCCTCCTGCAAGCGGACTACTAATATCAACAATCCTTCTGCAACAAGTAAGAAACCACAGACCGCCACGCCTTGTACTTATTCACGTTAGACAAAGGAGTGTAATTGCCTTATATGTCTACATCCATTGTGTTTAGATCTGCGATACGCAGCAACTCCCCCAGAAGTTTGCGCGTCGCAACCCAACTGCTCAAGAACGACTTCATATGGCGACGATAGTACAATAAGTCTTGGTGACAATAGCGGAAACCACAATCAATAGCCTCAACTGATTGCCTCTGCGTGCCTATTGACGATTGGACCCTTCTCATTATACAATAGCAAGACTGGGGTGATTCCAGCCACAATAGCAACTTTGGCAACCATCCAGGTCAGTCAATTGTGTTATCGCTGGGTTCTCATCTCTTCTTCTCTCTACATACCCAATTTCCACAAACTTGAACTTCTGTCCACCTCGAACGAACAACTCTCGAAACAACTCTCAAAACGAATCTCAAAACAACTCTCAAAACAACTCTCAACCCAACTCTCAACCCAACCCTCACACCGCGTCAATCTTGCTTTCTGGAAAAGCAGATTACTATCATGTCGCGCGCAAGCAGTCAGTTCTCTGTGTTGGCTGATCCTTTATGGTGTACTGGCTGACATCTAGGACATCAAAGGTGTAGCAAGCGGAATGAACACTCCACGCCGCTCGACCCGCTCGACCTCGAGAGCGCTTGGGGCCACCACAGCCGATGGCTTGCCGGCGATTCAGGTGAAGCAATCCTTCGCCTATGGCTCCCCTGGGACAGCCACCCTACCCAGGAAGATCATGAAGCAAGACGACACCAGGCCGGCCGCCGACATGCTCGCCACGGGTATAGCAGAATCTCACCTGCGGCAGAGCGGTCAGTTGTTAGTAGAACCGCTACTTGCGGTGCCACCTTCGCCGCTGGCTGGAAGGAAAATCAAGACTGTCCACCAGCTTCCCCGACGACTTACTCCTATCATCGAGCCACCTCGCGAACCGCCCTCCATGGTCGAATCGGTAATGTTATCCTTTCAGGATGACAGTTTAATGGGGAGGGACAGAAGCTTCTTCGGAGAACGCGGTGTCTTTCAAACCCTCAAAGCCTGGGCCATTTCTATCGCCAAGTTTCTTTTCAAGTGGACGAAACGACTGCTCATGCTCCTCCTCCTTCTGGGGCTGCTCCTCACTCCGCTCTGGGCCACCTGGGTCTGGGCTCCGTCTTTGGGCAGAAGAATGCATTTGCCTGCAGTTTCGGAGAGATTCGCTTGGCCATTCACACGCTCTTACGACTACGTGCACCCTGGTATCCACAAAGACTTCGGGCCGGATGTCAGCGCTCTGGTCAGTCGTATGTCAGCTCTCGAACGCAGCTTCAAAGACGTACGATTCGGGGCTGCAGGGGCAGGCCCACCATCAGCTACACCGGCTCGTCAAGTCAATTTCTTCTCGACCGGGCTAGGTGCTGTAGTCGACCCTTATCTCTCGTCACCCACCAAGAAAAAAGAGATGACTTTCCTGCAGCGAGGTGTCGTCAGTTTCCTCGGTCTTGACCTTCGGAAGCCATTACCTCCTGTCGCAGCTTTGGAACCTTGGGACGACATCGGCGACTGCTGGTGTGCGCCTCCAGGAAGGGGCAAAGCTCAACTCGCCGTTCTCCTACCTCGCCTCATCTATCCGACGGCTATCACCGTGGAGCACATCCAAGCCTCGGCCAGTCTCGACATTGCAGCAGCGCCGAAGGATATGGAGCTCTGGGTGCAAATACATGATGAGGAGACACGTGAGGCTGTCGCCAACGCAGCATTCCCTCTCCTCGGGGATGTGGTTGATTCCAGCAACAACCTCGGTGCCAGTTACGTCCGCGTCGCCAACTGGCAATACAGCATTCATGAGCCGAACCATATCCAGACCTTCGCCATGGCTGTCGATTTGGAACATTTCGACGCTAAGGTCGAGAAAGTCGTGGTTCGGGCGACATCGAATTGGGGTGGGCAAGACTATACCTGCTTCTATCGCCTCCGCCTGTTTGGAAAGCTCGCCGATGGTGTTCTTGAGGAGTTTCCATTAGAATAAGTGTACGAATAGCGACCGCACCCACGGCATGCATAATGGCCGCTTCATGACCAAGCTGTGTCGATGCACTTTGACAGTGCCGCTCAGACTATCAAAGCTAAGTCATGCTGTGGAAAGGACGTGAGGAGTTTTCATCGGCGTCTGGATGTTGGTAGGAAGGATGCATCCGTTCATTGTTTTGTCACAGCGATACCCATAGCGAGCTATTGTTCGGGATGGTCTAGGATAGAGTCATGTTAAGATCAGCAGTCAAAACAGCTCAAACATATAAAATGCACTTCAGTCTAGTAAACACATTCTTTGACACAAAAAATGCAAAAATGCAAAAATGCAAAAATGCCAAAAGGTTCAGACGGGGTGTTGAACCCACGTCCTAATCCTGCGCCCAGAACTCTGAATTCGGGGTCCCCTTTCTCACTAGGCCGGTTGAGCACGTTCTATGATTCAGCTGCCGCCTAGTTCTGTGCGAAAGACAAAAGACTAATATGAATTTATATACCCTCTGCATCCAGGTTGATGCTCTGCTTCATACCTTAGTTCACTAAGGTCAGGTAGGTACCGTATGTAGTAAGTCTGCCGTACCTAGTCCCTACGGTAGCCTTGTGGAGCCAACTAGGCTCCAGAAGCTGAGAAATTTCTTCTTTCTGCTGCAAGACCCCTAAGTTACTGGACCTACTGTACCTTACCCTAACCATCCCCAATCGCTACCCTCCATCAAATCGCGGCCCGCAATCTAGCATCCGCTCTTGCAGTAAAGCCCTCAATGCGCTGCGCTGTATACAGCGGGTCCCTGCCGATCATAACGCGACCTGCCATATGGCGGGTCCCTGTGCGGGTGAGATCGGGTTACGGCAAAGCCAAAGACTGCAGACACCTCGGTCTCGCGCCAGCGGGGCATTCATCCTGCGAAGCTTTCTCTAGATGAACGTCTAATGTCACTGCTCCGCAGCACAACATAAGATGAGAGCAATGGCACAGGCAGTGCGGTTCGCACCTTCGAGGTTGGCTCTTCTCGGTACCGCTACTTTGCCTGCTGGAAGATGTTTCTCAACCACTGCGAGCAGCCAGGCGACCTGGGGCTTCATCGGCCTTGGTCAGATGGGTGAGTTGATTGCTTGATGACCGCGCACGCGATGAAGATTTGCAGACTGATGATGGATTCCTAGGCTACCCTATGGCTAAGAACTTACGAGCTAAGATACCTGCGACCGACACGCTGGTCATCTACGACCGTAACACCGATGCCACCACACGGTTTGCCGAGGAGGTCGGGATAGCAGCTTCGAGCGATGGCGCTTCCGAGAATGGGACTGGCATTGAGGTGGCAAGAGGGCCTCGAGAAGTGGCCGAGAGATCGGTGAGGCACTTTCCACACACCAGCGTCTCCTATCCCTTCACGTGATGAGCATGTTCTATCCATGATCTAAGTTGGGGGCTACGCTCCAGCAGCGTAGCTCTTCTCATGATTTCATATACTCTACATCAAAGCCAATCCTCTGAACCCCCACCCAAACTCGCCGTCACACTCCCTGCAACCGCCCACCGCACACCACCAGACAGACTAACACACAAACAAAGGAAACAATCATCACCGTCCTCCCCGAACCCTCGCACGTCAAAACCGTCTTCCACGCCATCCTCGAGCCCCCCCTCCCCCCTCACCCCCACCCCGCCGCCACACAAGAGCGCCTCTTCATCGACTGCTCGACCATCGACCCCACCTCCTCGCGCGAAGTCGCCAACGCCGTGCACAGCACAGCCCAAGGCCGCTTCGTCGACGCGCCCATGTCCGGCGGCGTCGTCGGCGCCCGCGCCGGCACTCTAACCTTCATGCTCGGCGCCTCCTCCAAGACGGGCGCCCTCGTCGAGCGCGTCCGGCCCGTGCTCGCCCTCATGGGCCGCCGCGTCCTGCACCTCGGCGACCAGGGCGCCGGCCTCTCCGGCAAACTCGCCAACAACTACCTGCTGGCCGTCAGCAACATCGCGACGGCCGAGGCAATGAATCTCGGTATCCGCTGGGGGCTGGATCCGAAGGTTCTGGCTAGCATGCTCAATTCGAGCACGGGGAGGTGCTGGGCGAGCGAGATCAATAATCCGGTGCCGGGCGTGGTGGAGGGGGCGCCGGCGTCGAGGGATTATGAGGGCGGGTTTGGGGTTAGTTTGATGAAGAAGGATTTGAAGCTGGCGATTGCGGCGGCGGAGGAGGCGGGCGCGAGGTTGGAGCTTAGTGAGCGGGCAAGGGAGGTCTATGAGGAGGCGGAGGCGGAGTTTAGGGGGAAGGATTTTAGTGTTGTTTATAGGTGGCTTGGGGGGAAGGAGCGAGCTGGTTGATGAGATATTTTCCATGCACCTTTGTGCTTTGAGGGCGGTGTATACTATCATGTTGTTTCGAGGGATAAGATGGCTCGGTCACGCTATGTCGTGTATGGTTGCGAAACAGTTGACGTCTCGCTGTTGTTCCTGGCTAAGCTTTCTCCATTCCCTCTGCCCTCTGCCCTCTGCCCTTTTGGCCCTGCGTATTTCTCCGGAGCCTTGAAGAGTCTTACGCCGTCCATGAAGCTCTCTCTCCTCTCGAACTCCGACTGTCCCGCACAGCCTGGACACTCACCTCATGCGCCTTTCGTCTGATACGAGTGTATATACACAATGCTCAGTGGTCAAGATCAGTTATCATAGCATCACATCACGGTGCCAAGTTGGAAAACACCAACGGGGCTTGATGTTTTGGTATTGATCTATCTATGTAAGTGGGGGAAGGGGGGGGGTGTAGCCGTCCGTTATGTGAAGAGATGAAAGTGAAGGTGTCAACTTCTTCGGAAGTGACTCGCCATCAAGTAGTGGCGCGGCCTTGCGGCGAGGATGCAGAAGCCTTTCTCTTGTGTCCAGCCACCGCAGCCGCAGCCGCGGCGCGCTGTTCGCCCAACGTTTTCAGAACTTCCTTGATCTGGTCTTTTCGCTCGACCGTGCCCCAAGAGAGGATGTTGTGCAGGACTTTATGCAGCTTGGTGAAACTGTTCTCGTATTCAGCCCAAAGGATTGCCAAGATCCTGGTAGAGTGCCATTCAATCCTGCCATCTTCGTTGAATCGAAACCAATGAACGAAAACTTCGATGGTGAGTCCCGCGATGATACAGGAGAAACATGCCGTCCTTGCGGCGAGGTGGTCGGGGTATAGAGAATCGGGGTTCCCATCAGGTGCAATGTGGGCATACAGGTTTCTCATGTCGCTCACAATTGCGGCACCGCTTCTGGCAGCCTGGGTCCTGGCAATTTCAGCGTTACCTAGATGAGCTTCTGACTTCCACTCGACGGTGAGAAACGGGAAGTACAACTCTGGCGCGACCCTGGTGTCTTTCTCGATGATGGCCAGGATATTGACTTCATCCTTGGAGAAGACTCCAAATCTCCGCAACCCATACAAGTGATCTGGTACGGGATTTCGTGGAACCTGGCAATCCTTCAACAAAGTCACCAAGTCATAGTCGTCGGATGTATCGGGGATAGGGACGGAACCAGGGCGGAATGGGACTTGCGCGACACATTCAAGGGGCGCAGAAATTGTCTCCAGGAACCCTGGTTTCGTGAAGATGTGGTCCTTTAGCTTCTCAGAGAATACGGATTCGTGAGACTTTCCGTACTGCCGATAGAGCGAAGTGATCTGCTGGTGCTTCTCCACGGTGATAGTTGGGGAGCTCCGAGTGGACATCGCCTTCGCTTCAATGAAATCGGCTAGCTGACCATTGAAGGCCTCCGACTTGAACATGATCTCGTCGACGCAGATGTTGTATTTCTTAAGAGCACCCAGTATCTCTGCAGGGACACCCAGTGTTTTCTTGGAGGCAGCCGACTTGGAGGTGGAGGGGCCGGAAGTAGTGCCTTTGTTCTTGGGGGTAGAGGGGCCCCCCGATGCCATCTTGGTAAGAGCCCGAAGATTTTCGTAGGTCAACGGTAATGGCGGTGATGTGGGAGTAACGGTGGCGTCAGGGGTCTGAAGCACTCCACAGTCAGCTCAACTCAGAAGCAAATAATCTCCAAGACCTCAAACGGAGCGTTGTAATCACTTACGGTAAGGGCAGGCACAGGAGCTGGCGGTGGAAGTTCGATAGATGGTTGCAGACGTCTTCGCTTGGTAGGTCTATCGGATGCTGGAGATGTAGGGTCCAAGTCGCTCTTGGTTAACATGTTGTGAGAAAGAAGAGTTGAAAGGTGGGCAGTGAGCTTGCTTATAAGCGGGGTAACGGTCGATGAGTGAATGTACAAGCTTCAGCAATTGTCAAAACCTTTCTGGATCAGGTAGACGTGTCTGGCGGTGACTCATAGCAGTGAAGGATTGAATCAGAAGCTCGGAAAGGGATATGGGGGCTGAATGCGGCGTGGTGTTTCGAGAGTATTGGTTCGACGAACGGACGCTTGAGAGGAGCTTTCGTAGGATACCTAGAGCAGCCTGAACTAGTAAACGAGCTGCAGCGTCTAGAGTAGTTTAATGGAGTGGGCTGTACGGATTGTTGCTTGATCGGACGCGTCGTTAGTGAAGCTGGTGAGGTGTTGACTTGTGAACATAAATATTAAACAAAAGGTCAGGTACGCATGTACGAGTCACCCCCACAAGCGGAATGGTTCCGCCAACGCCAATGTCACCGTGGGGTAGGTTACAGTAAAGCCTCGGCCGCTTGGAGTAGCCCTTCTCCGACTTCCAATAACAAACTTTCTTTCGGTGTTCAGAAATTAATTGAAGGTCTCTTCGTTATATTTGTCAATTGGCTCGTGGATTTGTTGTTGCTCGACCGAAGTCTGTTTCCTCTTCGAAATCTACGGTGCATGTCTATCATCAATCGACTCTCCACAAAATCACCCCGCATTCTAGCAGCAACAGCTCGACTTTGCTCAATCCAATCCCAACTCCAGAGTCCAACTCTATCCAGAACAATGGCGACTTCGAGCTCTATTCCAAAGACCATGAAGGGTGTCTTGATAGAAAAGACTGGTGGCACAGAAGTCCTACAATACAAAACCGACCTACCCGTTCCCACGCCTAAAAACGGCGAGATCCTCGTCAAGAACGACTACATCGGCATCAATTACATAGACACGTAAACGCCCCTCCTACCCACATTTACTCCACGACGCAGCTGACAAGTCCCTTGAAGCTACTTCCGCACCGGCCTCTACCCCTCCCCCAAACCCGAAATCCTCGGCCGCGAAGCCGAAGGCAAAGTCGTCGCCACCGGTCCCGGCAACGTCTCCTCCTTCGTGCCCGGCGACCGTGTCGTGTGGATGGCGACAGGAGCCTACGCCGAGTACACCGCCTGCCCCGCCGAAAAAGCCATCAAGGTCCCCTCCTCCATCCCGGAGAAGCACGCGGCTGCCGCGATCCTGCAGGGACTGACGGCACTGACCCTCGTGCGGGAAGCGCACAAAGTCGAGAAGGGAGACCACGTGCTCGTGCACGCGGCGGCGGGCGGTGTAGGATTGTGGTTGTGTCAGATCCTGAAGGCGATTGGGGCCACGACGATCGGGACGGCGTCGACGGCGGAGAAGTGCCAGCTTGCGTTGGATAATGGGGCGGATCATATGATTGATTATTCGAAGGATTCGGTTCCGGAGAAGGTCAAGGAGATTTGTGGCAGTGGGGGTGTGAAGGTCGTCTTTGACGGTGTGGGCAAGAGTACTTTTGAAGGAAGCATGGAGGCGGTTGGCAGGAAAGGCAGTATGATCAGCTTCGGCAATGCGAGTGGCGCGGTGCCGCCGGTTACTATTGCGTACTTCTCCCATCTCTCCCTCCTTCATTTCCAAGTCTGGGCGCGTGGTTGCTGATGGTCATCGACAGTCGTCTGTCTGCCAAGAACGTCAAACTAGCACGTCCGACATTGTTCAACTACATCTACACGAGAGAGGAGTTTGAGCACTACGCCAACGAGCTGTTCGAGATGATGAGCAAGGACAAGATGAACGTCCGCATCCATGAGATCTATACGCTGGAGGAGGTGGCGAGGGCACATAATGTGAGTGACGACAACCCACGCCCCCTTCTACTGTTGTACCTTCTGCTAACAAAGGTATATAGGATCTCGAGGGCCGGAAAACTACGGGAAAGCTCCTGTTGAGACCTTGATTATTCTATCGAGGATGTTTGTCTAATCTAGCGGCATAGCAATCTCCTTGTCATGTTTAGATTGGTTGTGTAGCATATTATCAGACAGACCACCCACCACTTTCTCCCAAGAGCGCCAACCTTCAATGCATTGCTCCCAAAGATACTCGCCCTATTTCTAAACAACCCACCTAATGCAGCCGCCTCAACCCCTCCACAATCAATCTGACATCTTCCACATCAACTCCCAACCCCGCCACAATCTCCTCTTGCACCCCGCCTCGACAGTCCAGAAAGCGTTCAATCAAATCGCCATCAACGAACCGAAACGGCTCCTCCGCCTCGCGCACCTGGTTCTTGAAAGCGCGGTATTTGTTAAAGGGCATGTTACCAGGGCTCTGGACAAATTTTGCCATGTTGGTCTGCAGACGCATGAGGAGGTCTTGTTTGTTGGGCGCGATGAGCGCGAACAGGTAGATTGATCCTTCGACCTGCGGAAGCAGTCAGCGACTTGCGTCCAGCATGGCGGTATTGGCGTGTATGGCTAGAAAAGGGAAAGATATGGGAAGAGGAGGTGCTTACCGTGCCGAGAAAAGCGCGCGGCATGACCGTCGCGTCCGGAGACGTCGGAACCGTAATCCGTCTGATGCGATTGACCATCTCGCCGAGCAACATCTCGCTGGTAACCTCGAGACGGCGCCTATCATCAGCCGTGACGCCGTTGACGTTTTGATGCAAGACCATGACGTTGCCTTCGGCGTCACTCTCGAGGAACGTGTGCTCTGCGACGTGCGCGACGGCCGTGCCCCAGGTCGTCTGGAAGTGGCGGGCTATTTCGGTCAGGGTGTCAGGGAGGCCGTCGGTGCCCTTTTTGTAGGCGACGATGGAGACGCTCTTCATGAGGTCGGCGATTGCGATCAGGTTGTCCGTTACGGTGATGTCGATTGGAGCGGTTGAGGTGCGGTAGCTGGCCACTTTGTTGAGCGTGCCGTATTCGAAGGCGTAGACGACGACCTGGTGCGTTTGTTAGTGTCTGAGACCTTAGAGAATACGTTGAATGTGAAGAGGGATATACTGTTTTCACAAGAGCTGCGACGACGTTGCCTGCTACAATACCCAGCGCTCTGCAGGCTCCTTTGACAGCTATCTGCGTGACCAGACTGAGTCCTCGCTCTGGTGTGACTTCGAACACGAGAATTCGTCCTCGAATGGATTCGTCTCGGTCGTCATCTAGATATGCGGTACCAACAATGAAGCGTTCAACAACGTTCCCTGGTCCTTCCTCCAGATCTGCCCTGATTACACTTTCCACAAGCTCGTCCTGGTTGAGAGCAAACGTATCTAGTTCTTTGAACAAGACTTCATCAGCGAGCTTGAAGTGGCTTTGTATGACTTCTGCACCGTCTTCGAGCGTCCGCTTGATGGTGCCAAGGCCGAATGCTTTCAGTTTTGTGGAATAGGCTACTCGCCGCACCGTTTCGTTCAGCGGCAGTGTCTGGACGTGGGTCATGCGTTCTGTGTCCACCAGCGCTATTCTAAGATCCTCCGCTGTGGCGATAGCTATGGAACCGGGATATGCTTCGGCGTCAAAGGGACAGGTACACAACGCTTTTTCGGCAGTGATGGCGGAGTATACGATCCGACCTTCGGAGCCGTAGATTAAGCTTGGGTGCTCACACGTAGCAAAGACGTTGAAGAGGCCGTCACTACGAGGCATTGCCTTGAAGTTTGCCTGCTGTGTGCCAAGTACTATGCTTTTCTTTCCGGAAATGGAGTAATCTTCGGTGTCGAAAGAGAAGGTGATCACGTTTCCATCAGCCATGGCCACGAACAATGTCGGGGGATGTTCTGGTAGGATCTGTGTCAGGAGGATGTTCCGTGGGACAGCGGAGCCTTGCTCTCCAAGAACTTCGGTGTGTAAACGTTTGAGTGTATCAAGTCGATGTATTGAGATTGCAGCATTATGCCAGAAGCCAACAATACAGATCTCTGATATTGATGCAGGGATTGTGACACATGAAATCTGGGTCTCTGCATGGAACACCTCTCGCGTCGTCTCTTGGAGATCGCTGTCTATCCTCAGCACGACAAGAATAGTCCCGCCTATTGAAAGTACAACGTTGTGTTCGTTAGCAGAGACTGCTGTAATCGCTTGTCCATCTTCAGGTATCCAATCCGAAACCACCATGTCACTTTCCCAATCAATCAGTCGTACAGCTGTTCTTGTAACTTGAATGACTCGGTCATTCGGGACATTTGTTGCAAGGAGCGTGCCTTCCGACAGCGAGAAGGCCTTGTAATCATCTACCTCCTCTACCTCTCCCTCCGCACTGAAACGAAACACTCGAGTCTCGTCAACGAAAGACACCACCAATGTATCGACTTGCTCGCTTGATCCAGACGGTCGGAGTGCAAAGATATCATTGATGTGTTCCATTTCCGCCAGAACACCCAAGTCTTCAAGGCCGACTCCACTTCGAACGCTGCGTAAGCTGCCATCCTTGAAAGCCCCTGAGCCTGTAACAATCCGCGCTTGCCCTGATGAATACTCGTTGGTTTGACCCTCGCCAACTCGACTGCCCAAATCCATGATGGTGAAATCTAGGATTGGTGCGATATTCGAAAATGTTTGAACCACCTCAATCGATTTCTCGTGGATCTTGATCAACTGAGAATCTCCTTGATGCGAACCCACGAACACATATCCCCCGTCCAAGTAAACAAGCACCGACGCTCTTGATGTCTCACCGATCATATCAAGTTTCCACCCTTGAACCTCATCTTCATTCTGTAACAGAAGCATCAAAAGATATAGCTTTCCATAGTCATCTGCAATAAGCCATCGCTGGGCGTCGATTCGTTCCCATGTCGCAAAGATTGTGGACTCCTGAAGAGGCCGGCACATCGACTCGTTGCTGACATCGTCAAGGTATGTTATTGAGGTCTCCCCCAGAATCAGTGCGCCATCTGACGCTGTTTAGCATCGATCTTGAAGATGGCGGTTGTACGTACATGCTGGTGCCGGTACCGGTATGATATGGCTTGTCCCCAGTTCCAGCTCTTCCGTGATACTATCTAATTCATCCAGTTTGACGTACCCTTCGCTTATCGTACCGCCAGGAGCATATTCCAATTCTCTCAACCTGACCCTAACCTTCTGGTGATTATCCTCGTACAACAGCGCCAACCTAGGCTTCTGCGCCACTCCCTTACGCGGAAATAAGAATGCTGACGAGCGCACGAACAACTCCGATATCCGTGACGGTAGCGGATCCCCCAGATTGCCCACATCGACCTCCGGAGCACCCTTCCTCTTGCTCTTCTGCAGGAATGGTATGACAGTAACTACCCCTTCGAAGAGTTCCAACGTCATGAGCTTCCCCGTCGGATCTATCAAGCACCTATCCCCCGTTTGCGAGTCCCTTGCCGCCTTGTCTGCTGTATCCACATAGCTCTTTTCTGTACGCAGCTGTTTTGCTTTTGCATCCCAGGACACCGTGAAGTATGTGTACCGATCTGTGCCGACGAAGAGATGATCTGTACTTGCTGAGGCAGGCCTGATCTTCTCAAGCATATTTACCTTGCCATATATGGCCTTGGAATGTTGTAGCGTGAGGCCATCGGGTGTTCGCGTGTATATCTCGAGGCGGTTCGCTTTACTGCCGTTATGTCAATGGACTGAGACACAGATCACATGAAATTTCCCATACGCTACCACCAAACATTCTTCATCCGGACGTAAGAAACTGAGTTTGAGGGCATGCCTGACACTGCTTGGCTGGTGTATGGGAGCGATGTAAGCCATCTTGCGGACCGCCCAATTTGTGTTCCTATGACATGAGTATCGGCATTGATGGTATATGAAAAATAGCTAACCCCAGATTCCACGCCTCTTCGACTAAGAAAGCCCGAGAACATTTGTGCTACGGTTCCGTGGGAAGCTACCTACTCGACGTCAACAACGTGATTAGTAAGCAGAGCCGGAAGTGCCAGTACACTTAAGGTACTTACCTGACTCTTCCACATCGTACTGTCTACAGCTCTGCTGCTCTACAGGCCCTAATGTTCCAGCGGCTTCGTGTCAGCATTACACGTACTCTCCTCAAGTTTCGGTTCCTATCTAAACCCTACCCGTGACCGCGGGGACCTTGAAGCCTCCACTTCAGAGGAGCGCTTGTGGATGAAACTACTGCCTGGCGCAAGTATGAGACTGAGCGCATTTGTTAATAGAACATGGGCGCAGTCGAAGTCTTCCGAAGAAACAGTATCTCAAAGTCTTAAGCGGGTCTACAATTCATGCTGTTCCCGCAAACTATGGAGGTCTGTCGCAGAAACCAGGACAAGGGATTCGTTTCACAGCCTCTGACGGGTACAGGTAACACCAGGCTGTGATCGTCTCGAAACAGGGATTCATCTTCCGAGCAAGTACTGCGCAGCCTCCCGAGCTGTTGCTACTGCCGCACGTTTTTCCTGCATTCACATGTTGTATATAGAGAAGGCTTTGACCTTCTCTGACTGTAGTACAAGCCTCTCTTTTCTCTCTTGTCTTTTACAAGTAACCGCTACGTCAAGTTTCTGCTTCGATCCGATATCTCTTCAACGGTATATCAAAAGCTGTAAAGCCTCAGTCTTTTCCCGTCAGTCTCAGGTCTAAGTGCTTTCTTTCGACGCTGAGCCGAACAATCTCGACATCAGCCACAACATGAAGATCTCCTTAACGACCACGCTTCTCGGTGTCTCCGCTGCTCTGGTCAACTGCCAGCTCTCCCAGTAAGGGCCTCTCATCCCGTCCTAAGCCATGCTCAAAGCAATATGGCCTCGTTTCCCATCGTAAACTTCAGACTAACAAAACCCCCCTCAGGAATTCCACCAACAACGCCTTCATCTGCCCTCCCAACGCCAATGCCTTGTGCGCCGGAACCTCACTGACTCAGAACTTCATCATCCGCTGTAACAATGGGGTTGGCACACCTGGCAACTGCAACGACAAGTTCGTCTTCACCCTCTTCACAAGAGCCCCGCTCCGTTCATTTATATCACTAACATCCCTCAACCAGTCTCGCCAGTATCCCTCCCAGGGGAGTGAAGCCCAACGCGCTCTGTACGTAGTTAGCCCACCTCTTCCTCACGCAGCCTTATCCCCAAACCCTCTCCACACCAGACTTCACGACCCCACGCCTCTCACACCCAACCCCTCCCGACCCCCAAACTAACAATAACCCTCCCTCCGGACCAGGCTACGAATCCTCCCCCACAGCTGGCGACGCCGCCTGTTCACTCAACGGCACCGTCTACGGCGAGGGTCCCAGCGCCCACACCTTCACCGTCACCCTACCCAGCAGCACGGCCTCTCCCGGCCCCACCCAACACCTGCCCGGCCTCCCGCCCTATACCCCACCCTCCTCCAGTACCACAGGCTCCACGCATGATTCTATCTGCAGCGCTAGCTCCACCACTACCACTACGACGACCGCTGCGTGCGGCTGTAGCGCTAGGTCTAATACGACTACGACAACGACAACGGGCGCTGGAATGGCGGGCGGAAATCATACCACTGTCGCGGCGGCGCCGAGCGGCACGCCTAGCGGTACGGCTAGCGCGGTGGCGGCAACCAGTACGGCAACAAGTACGGCGACGAGTACGGCGACTGGCGGAAATGCGTCGCAGAGTGGGAGTGGGAGTGGCAGTGGCGGTGCCGGCGGTAGCAGTACCTCAACATCGACGACGACCACCAAAGCGGCACCCGCGACTTCCACCGGCGGTGCGGCGGTCATGAGAGGGAAGGCGGCTGTCGCTGGCGGGATGGTAGTCGCTGCTGGGGCGTTTGTGGCTGCATTACTCTAGTTCTGGTGGTGTGTCGTGTCTGAAGAGGATGCCCCCAAGGCGATAGCGAGCTGCAGGCATTTGGAAAATTCTTTATAGACGGTCGAGGGGTCAATGCGGTGTAGGAACTTAATAAGATTCGATTCTGGGATGGGCCGGTGGCGGAGATGAGATGTTGGTTTGTTCATTCAGTTACCCGTTCATCTTTTCTAAGCACCCACTCCTACTAGGAGGGGCCAAGCTCTATCACCAATCCCACCAACATGATGAATTTCCTCGTATGTACCTGATACCGACGAACCCTTCAGACGCATGCAATACCCAAAGATAAGTTCATGAAATTGGTTCTTTGGGCCTTGTGCATCAAAGGAGCAGGCCAGGGAAATCTCCCCGCAAAGTTTAGGACACCTTGCCAAACAGTACAGGCGTCAGAATTAAAATCCGAACTTACATTGTTCATCCAAAAGGCTACACAATTCAGTTCAACCGAAGCCAACAGAACAGAATAACAACACCACAGTCACTAACGAGCAGGATACCCCATAGAGTCCAATATTCATCCTACTGACTCTTCTCTCCTTTACTTGCTCTCTTCTTAGTTTCTCTGTTTTGCTCCCTCCCTTTCATAAAGGCACACTCAAGACTCACAAACATCCTATAAGCTATTGTAACTTATCAGTTCTCTCACTCCTCAATCCTCACATCTTGAATCTCTCAACACCCTTACCTTACTGTTCTTCTCACACTAACCCGAAGCCTCTAATTCTGAACTCAATCTTTTTCTGTTCTCGTCTTCTTCCATTTCTCCTCTCATTGACAGGTTCAACAACTTTGTGCTCCCTGCACTAAAAGCTCAGGTGTGAATTCACAACATCATGGATGCCACCGCTACTCCCACCTCACCGCCGTTACCGTTGACCTACGAAAATCTCCGGGCTCTTACCATGGCATCAGCGGGCCCCTCTACCCCGCCAAAAGGCGGTTCTACAAAGTCGGGTTCTATGAAGTCGAATGCTACTTCCAGGGTCCCCGTTAAGATACGGAGGCACCTCAGACATTTTAACATATTCGTCGACGAACTAAGGTTGCCCCAAGCTGATCCTTCCATCCGTGATCTGGAGGCGCGGTGTGTTAGACCTTCTCGGGGTTCTCCAGGTCTTTCCGAGAATGGAACATGACGAAATTGAGGGCCTCTTCCGGACGTATGAAACTCTTCAGAGGCAAATATCTCCTATGCATTAATCGACCGGATTTTTACGGTACCAGAAGCTCTGAAAAAGGATATGGTTGTTCATCGTCTTCGTGGTACCCCTTTCCTCACAGGTCATATCCCTATCCCCAATACAGCCAACGACCCTGACTGACAGATTCTATTGGATCAGCTCAAGGCTCCAGCCAATCCCAGGCCAGATTTCATGTTTGGGTTGGAGAAATCAGGGCCTTTCTATCCGCAGCGAAGACTCATTGAGGGACTCGATAACAACATCGCTATCGCAGATGAGATAGACTTCCCATTCCTGATCGTACAAGGGAAGTCAGAGGGTTATGCAGTCAATGTGCACGCAGCAGAGAGCCAGGCTGCCAGCGGTGGCTCCGCAATTGTGAACACAATGAGAAAGCTGTATGGGAAGATCGCACATGACGGCAATCCTGAAGCACTCAGTTACAACAATCTCGCCGCTAGAACAGCCTATTTTTCGTGTGTCATTGCGGGCTGGACCATTGGACTTTGGGTCCATTGGTTCCGCTTTACTGACGGTGTAATCCAATGGCACTCGACCATTCTTTTCGAGACGCGAGTGCGGACATACAGCGATTGCATCGAGCTGCGCAAAGCCATCCACAACATCTTCGACTGGGGGTGTGTTGAGCGCGTCCATCAGATCCAGGAAGTTCTCCAGACGATTAGCGAACAGCGACGTGCTGCTGAGCTCAAGAGGAAGGCACCCTCATCCTAACCTTAGGTAAATCACCACTACCTTTTAAATCACTCCAAGTGATTTTGAACTTGAACACTTACTTCTCACTTCTCTAGACTCTCTACCTCACATCCACCCTTCTACCCGAACGATACTTCTGCTTTTCAACCCATGGACCTCATGGATGTCAATGTCACTCCCACCTCACCACCGTTACCATTGACCCGCAAAAATCTTCGAGCACTTACCAAGATGTCGTCTCGCAGTCCGTCTTCGCAAAAGAGCAAAAGCCAGCCATCGGTGTCTACTGGCGACTCCACGGCTCACTCCAGCAGTAACGCGCGTCTCCGAACTCTTCTCGCACGGCTTCATATCAATGTCGGCAGGAAGAGCTACACGGAGCACGCCGAGACCAATCAGTTAATAGCGACTCTCATCTCTCAAGAACGGAGCTCCCCAGGCATGACGGAAGCGAAGGCCAAGGCCCTCGTAAATGTCTCTCGCAAGGTTAGCGATAGGAACGCGGCGGACTCTATTCAAGCCCTCTTGCCCCTCATATTCGCCGAGCCGGAGTACTTCGAGCAGGGGAAGCCCAGTCTGGAGCGCTCGATCAAAGTTTGTTTTGAACCAGGTTGCATTCCGAAGCCGAAAGGCCCTCCCGACAATCCTCGATTGCAAGCACTACTTGCGAGCCTCGAAGCACCGCCAACTCCGCACCTCGACGTTGCCTTTGGCATTGAAAACTCGTCCTGGTCAGCACTGGAGGCCTTCATCAACGACGAAATCAATGAGCTCTACGGCAGACTTGCACACCCCTTCGGCGTAATTGCCACAAGTTATCCATTCCTGATCACCCAATGGACGAGTCAGGCGGCCGGTGGCAATCAGTTCCAAGCCGCGAACCAAGCTGCCAGCGGCGGTGCCGCCTTGCTCGGCAACATGCAAAAGCTCCTCGCCGCAACGGCGGACACCTGTTCGCTGACCCAAGAGGACCGCACCCACCTCAACACCGTCTTCTCCGTCACTACTGACTCCGAGAGCGTCCACATCTATGTCCACTGGTCCGAGCCAATTCCTGGGACGAGCGATCGGTCCTACGAGATGTCTATAGTTAAACGTGTCATGCTGGACTGCCCGGATATGTTCCCTGCGATGCAGCGCATGGTCAACAACATCATCGACTGGGGTTTGCTGGAGAGGAGGGCTGCAATCAAGAAGGTTATTGCTCTTCAAATGGCTCAGATTGATCGCTCCTCCTGAATTGCTGCGGTGGAAGTAGGGTCACGTACCTCTTACCTGTTGAGACTCTGCTGCCCTCACGTTGGCCATCCTAACCCCGAAGATAACGCCTACTTCCACCAGCTAGAGATACACCTACTTCACCACCGAAAATCTCCCTCCTTCCACCACCGGCAATGATCTGCATGACAGAAACACACTCAGATATACACCGTATTCACACACACGGCGATAGATGCACCAACCTCTCACCATATTAGACTCAGTGCCCTCACATTGAGCCATTTTACCCCCACGAAAACGTCTACTTCCACGCCAGCTAGAGATACACCTACTTTCAACACCGGCAATCTCCCTCCTTTCACCACCAGCAATGATTTGCACGACTGCAACACACTCAGAAACACCTTTTTCACACACATGGCGATAGATGCACCTACCTCCCTGACCTGTTGGACTTGTTACCCTCACATTGGCCAATCCACCCCGACGTTAACGCCTATTTTCACCACCAGTCAGTGATACACCTACTTCTACACGAGCGATCGTCCTGCTTTCACCACCAGCGATCTTCCTGCTTTTACCTCAGCGATACCCCTGCTTTCACCACCAGCGATGATTTTTATGACAGCTACACACGTAGACACACCTAATCTGCACACCTAGAGATAGATGAATACCAATCATCAATGCCCCAATTAGATCTCACACACTTGCACAGTGACCTTTCTTGACGTTTTGGCATCAAACCTCAACCATTGACGATTATGTATATACACACCCACGCAACGATCCAACCCAACCCGATCCGGTCCACGGAAAGGAGATATCAACATAGAAAAACCCCATCGCTGTCGCTAACGAGCGTGTTTCGGTTCCATTCATCCCAATTTGGACGATCTGTCTGTCTCTCTGTATATCTGTCATCTTACAACCAAATCCCTACCCCCACCTTTATCGACCGATGCTATATGATTCCACCCAACTGACTCTCCTACACATACACCCTCGCGTCCCTTCGTTTCTTCCCTCTTCCCATCCATCCCCACCACCTACCGTCCTCCCACGTTACACACAAACACGCACCCAGATCCCTGCAACCCCACCAACCCCATCACCCCCCCATCCCACCAACACCCTTCCCCGACGACCGCCCCGAAGCCCCCGACCCGGAACTCAACCTCTTCCCACCCTCGCCACCTCCACTCCTAGGCGGCAGATCCAACAGCTTCGCGCTGCCGGCACTGATATGTCTGACGTGCGCCGTGCCGACGCTCGTGGCGCGCTGGACGGAGGCGGTACGTTGTTCGGGTTGGTGGATGGGGCTGGACGGTCGGTCGTTGTCGGAGTCGGCGGAGGAGGAGGAGGAGGAGGAGGATGAGGACGAGGAAGATGAGGAGGAGCGGGAGGAGGAGCGGTCGAGGTCGAAGGAGGAGGGGTCGGCGTGTTGGGAGTGACGCTGGTGTTGGCGTTGATGGTGGGACGGAGCGGAAGACAAAAAGTCATTCAGCAGGCCTTCGCGCGATTTGGCGCGGACGCCTTGCTGCCGGACGATGGTGGGTTGGCGGGCGAGGGCGCTGTGCCAGGTTCCTTCGTCGTGGACGGGTAGGGACGACGGGACGACGCCAGGCAGAGACAGAGGGAGAGGCGGGACGTTTCGATCGGGGCGGTGGATGTCATCGTCGAGTTCAGGATCCTCGTCGTCCGAGCCGTGAGCCATGGCCGTGCTGCTCGCTTTGCGGTGGCCATGGCCGAACGGCGGGCTCAGCGGGTCGGAGTCGCGGTGCTCGGCGCGACCCGGGTGGAGGCGGTTGAAGTATTCGTCTTCGGCGACGCCGACGCCGAGGTCCTCGTCGTCGGAGTTGTTGGAGAAGTCGTCGAGGCGTTTCTGCAGCGAGCCGATGCTGCCTCGGTTGAAGGGGGGTTGGGAGGTGCGTTTGACGGGCCGGCCGGAGAGCCAGGAGCCTTCGGAGTCGACGGAGGCGAGGGATTGCGAGAGGAGGGCGCTGGAGGGGCCGTTTTCGGGCGAGGGGGCGGTGACGGTTTGTTGGCGGATGTGGGCCACTTCTTGCCGAAAGGCCGGGTGGATGTGTTCTAATGGGACGTCGGTCATGCTCGAGCCCGCGGGCACCCTGGACGTCTCTGGCAAAGGGGACACTGTGCGATCGGGATATGGTGATCGACTCAGAGTCGCCACTTCGGGTGATTGCACTCTGGAGTCGGGAGGCGATATGGGCAGTTCCGGTAGGTCCTCTCGGAACTTTGACTGCGTGCGGACCGGGGTGCCGGATCGGTTTCGGACGTTTCGCTGGAAAGCCACCGGCGGAGGTTGACGCGCGAAAGACTCCCTTGACGTGTTCGAGAACTCGGATGGGGTGATACGTCCTCGATCGGTTGAATGCCGCTTTCCTCTCGTGCCGCCACGCTTGAAGAAAGATGTCCAGCTTCCCGCCGCGCGGCCACTGGTATCTGAACTTCTTCGGTTGAGGTCCGATCGTTCTGGTCGTCCCGACGTGCTTTGCCTTGGCCAATCGGTAACAGTGGAGATATTCGACGGACCACGAATGTATTCCTGTGGCGATGTAGGAGGTGACATATTGGCTTGTGACAGTCGTACGACGTTTGCAGTACCAAGGACGGGTTCGTCGAGTTCCTCTGCGGGCGTCGGGTCTTCTGTACGCGGGACATCGCCCTCTTGTGTTGGGTCTACGAACGGATCTTCCGGAGGTAAATGCTCCTTCGAGGGATCCTGTAACCACGACTCTGGTGACGTTCTCGCATCTTCTCTATTATGAAGGAAGGGGATGGTTTCTCCGATTTGTGGGGAAATCGGTTCATCAGTGCCGACTCCTTCGTCTTGACCCAGCACTCCGCGTTCGAGTTTCATATCGGACGTGCTCAGTCTCTTTTCCATGCCAGCCTTGGCGTCCTCTTTGTTCTGTTTGTCTGCCCTGCGCTGCAATCTGCGCTGCAGTTTCTCCATGTCCGTCTGTCGCTTCCTCTCCCTGCGTCTTCGGTCTCGTTCCATGAGCTCCCTCAAGCCGGTCGCATCCATGTCGTCGGCCAAGTCCTCTATCCGCTTGCGCTCTTTGATAATCTCATCGGGTATTGTGGCTCGTTTCCCTCTCCGCGTCGAGTTTCTCGAAGGGCCCAGGCTACTCGATCCAGTCGCGTAGCGCGAACCATCCGAACATCGTATCGTCGGCCTCGGCGTGAGAACGTCAAGTGAACGTACTTTGAAGGCACGCTGTTCCGACGCTTCCGACGCTGATGAATGCATCGACTCCGGCATCGGGAGAGAAATTTCGGAAGTTGGTCGCTCGAGCCGTCGATTCAGGCCACCATGAATTTTCCTCGTGTCGCGCCGCAGCGGACCGCCACCATGAGTGGCTGGACGGACCTTCGGGACAGGCATCGTAGAACTCATCGCTTTGATCTCTTGCTCTCGAGCATGATCTTCAGCCTTCCTCTTGCTCGACTTCCGTCTCGGTAGGTTGGACTCGGTTGCGCTGCGTTTTGCTCGCAAGGTCGGCGGCCGTCTCAGGGCGGTGAAGTTCTCCGGCTGTAGGCTCGATTGTGAGGTGGGATCCTGGAAGTAATAGGATGGAATGTCTCCACGGTTCTGGGGGATTGCTGCTGGGTCGACGTTCTTTCGTCCAACGTCTGGGGCCAGGCTTGATTTTTCGTTCGCGCCCTGTTGTCCTCGAGAATAGGCGGACTTCTGTACGGGAATGGCGCGAGGCTGTGACGGTGCTTCCTTCTCCGGATCCCTTGCCGCCGTTTGTTGAGATTTGGAGAGCATCTGAGAAGCATCGTGCTTTCGGCACTGGCTGTCCTTGCGACTGACCATCCTTCCTCCCGCCATTGATGAATTCAAGTCTCGTGACGTAGCTTCATGCACCTTCTCCCCCACGTCCGCACTGCTTGTATCGACGGTTGTACTGGATTTCCTACTCCTGCGGCCAAATGGCCAAAATACCATGACGCCGTCGGGATCAGGGCCCTTGGCTGATGGTGCTCCTCCACTGGCCCGCCGCCTCCGGCGACGCCAACATATGTACCTCGACAGCTTGTAAAGGTTTTCAACGCAATTGGTCACGTGTCAAGCGTTGGATGGAAAGGTCAAGAGCTTAGATGCAAATGAGTGATGCGCGTAGATGGTAAGGTAGGTAAGGTAGTTGAGGTAGCACTCAGATATGGCGGATCAATTAACCACTAGCAAATGTTACCGGCAAGGTCCGTCGTGCGACCCGCGAGCGCAAGATGGAAGAAACGGAGGATTTGTCTATCAATATGAAGAGAAGAGGATTTAATGATTGAAGAGATGGTTGAGAAGATATGAAAATAAGACGATGGTCAGAAAGGAGAGGTAAGGGGGGAGCTACAGATATTGAATGTGTTGTCGGCTGACTGGTGGTAAGGAGGGAAGGAGAAGGAGGAGAGACGGAGTGCACGCTCCAAATGGCTGAGCAGAAGTGTGTTGGATACAGTATGTATGGTAAGTTATGAGTTTGGTATCTGTAAGATATACTCGAGTACTGATATTTAGTATTTAGCCACAGTTTGTGTTAAGAGACGTCATAGCCACAGTCCCAGGACGAGTCTGACGACTAAGGTAGGTAAGGTACCCGTACCCTTTACATAAGGTACAGGCTTACCATTCAGCAAGGATATTAATTATTATTGCCTGCAGATCAAACACGTTCATATACGATAAAGGGCAGGTCGTCATCACTACCATCTGAACTTGTACCAGAGATGAGCGCCACGTCAGGACTCAGTTGCTGTATGAACTACCTACGCTTCGTAGTTAGGGTACCGTATCACTACCTAACTGATATGTATTATTGCAGGTATTGTACGGAATAATTTCAATCGAGTAACGTATGGTAAATTATAATGTACTGTACCTTACAGGCACCCTACCCATCACTGATGAATAGATGACAGATGACAGATGATAGATGTATGATGGCGGCTGTTCCTGTGGTCAAACAGACATCTACTGAGTACCTAAGGTACTGTCGGAAGCAATCTCGAAGAGACCCTTCGTTCGTACGAATCATCGACGAAGCTCTGCCGGTGGAGGCTGGCGCCACCGACGCCAAGTGCGAAGCCAAGCTGGACTACGAGGGTAGTGAGTGGTAGTCGAGAGGCTGGATAACAGGCTTGCCGGAGGAGGGCAAGGTCGTACAGCAAGGACCAAGGACCCGGGGGACCGTCCCTCGGTCTCAGGCTGTGGCTTGAAAGGAAAAGAAGTCATACACACTACTGTGTCTGCCATGAGAGCCTGGGCCGCCGCGGAAGCCGCTTCAGTTTGGACCTGATGCAGTGGCTGTACCGTAAAACCTGAGCCGAGGGTAAGGTACAAACAAGTAACGTTAGGTACTGTACCTAAGGTGATTGTTCGACCAGACCCTGATCCTGTGATGGCTAGATGAAGATCTTCCCTTCGACCTCTTCTCTTCTTTGCCACAGGATGTCATGCCTCCTTTGAGCGACTCCAGAGTCCATCTATTTTCTATTCGGAAGATGATGAACATGCCTATCACATGCAAAGTCAGGCTACGGGGAACCCCAGCAGAAGAACATCCTAAACCATGTATTTTACGGAGTACCTGAACATCCAATGTTTCAAAGGGATTGGACACAAGACAATCCGAATATTTTCAGCTCCTGATATGACTGCCGGAGTGTCATTTTACTGGATGCTCCAATATGAAGCTCAAAGTGATGATTTCGGGGAAGGTAAAGGTAAGTTACCGTGAACCAGAGGGAGAGAGAGAGAGAAGAGAGACATGATTCGACGACTGATTAATATGAAGTCTTACTAGCCATTATAGGTTAGCGTGACACAACTCGCTTGAGTGCTTATGTAAGCCATTTTAGCTTCCGGTTGGCGAGAGCCCGGCTAGAGTAAACAAACCGAACACGACACGATCAACAACAAATTTTAATCGCGGGACGAAAGGATCGCAAAGCTTGCACAGACAAACTCCAAGTGAGAATACAGCCTGGAACTTTGAGCCATGGATTCCACTGTGCGCATGAGCCAACAATTTCGCAATCCGAATAGTAGCAACAACAGCAACAACAACAATGGCAGGGGCAGGAGGAAGGAAGACGATAGCGACGCATTCATGCGACTCGTAGGTGTCCAGGACTAGAGTGACACCGGTCTCTCCGCGCATTCTGACAGAAACCCTAGCCAGATCGAGAGATCGCCGGATGTATCAGCGACATCGGTGTTCCCTTCTCCCCCGCAGACCTTCAGAAGCCCAATCCGCAGCAGATCCAACTGGTCTTCGAATGGTTCGTCGAACTCCTCATGAACACAACGCGGGAAACGGTCGAACCGGCGATGCGTGCCGCGGCCGAGGACATTTGCGGCGAGTACATGGACATCGTCCCCTCCGACACGAGGAACTTGATGGGGTTCTACATCAGCCTGCGAAAGCTCCTCTCCGAGGTACCCTGCCCATCTCAAAAGCCAACAACGCGCAATCCATATACTAACGCCACCAGTGCGGCATCCACGACTTCTCCTTCTCCGACCTCCTCAAACCCACGCACGAGCGCCTCGTCAAAATCTTCTCCTACATCATCAATTTCGTCCGCTTCCGCGAGTCCCAAACCGCCACCATCGACGAGCACTTCAACAAATCCGAACGCACCAAGTCCCGCATCGAGACCCTCTACGCCGAAAACACGGACATGCAGCACCACCTCGACCAGACCCGCCGCTCCCGCAAGTCCCTCGAGGCCCAAGTCAAGGACAAGAGCCACCGCAATGAAGACCTCAAGCAGCGCCTCCTCGAGCTCAAAAAGGGCCAGGAGAAAGTCGTCGAGCGCCTCGAGTCCGTCCGCGCCGACAAAACCCGCCTCACCCGCGCCCTCGAGGACAAGACCGAACGCGCCCTCCACCTCCGCCACGACTCCGAGAAACTCCGCCCGTACGTCTCCCAGCCCCCCGCCGCGCTGCAGGCCTCCCTCGCCGACCTCTCCGACGCCCTGGGCCGCGACAAAGGCCGCATCGACGCCCTCGAGCGCCGCACGCGCGCCCTGCACACCTCGAGCGACACCTTCGCCACCGTCTCCGCCGACGTCAACTCCTGCAGCAAACTCCTCGCCGACGTAGCGGGGGAGCTCGCGCGCGAAGACGACGAATCGCACCGCGCGGCGCGCCACCGCGACGCGCTGGCGGAGCGGGGCAACAACGTGCGCGAAGTGGAGCGGACGGAGGCGCTGCTGGGGCGGCAGCTGGAGCGGTGGACGGAGCGGACGGAGGCGCTGCGGGGCGCAAGTCGGGGGAAGACGGCGGCGGCGACGGCGAAGATGGAGGAGTTGAGGGGGGTGCATCGCGCGCTGACGGAGGAGAGGGGGGGTCGGGGGAGGGAGATGGAGAGGAGGCGGGTGCGCATCGAGCAGACGGAGAAGAAGATGGCGGATTTGAAGGAGAATGTTGAGAGGGAGATTGGGGCGGCGAGGGAGGAGTATTTGTGTATGGAGGCGCATGTTAGGTTGTATGTTACGGAGATGGAGGCTGCGCTTTGAGGTTTCTCCTTTTGACGGGGGGGGATAGGTGTGTTGGAGGGTTGGTATGTGGGGCGTTTGGCGTGTAAGGAGTCGGCGGGGAGCCGGAGTCGGATATCTAAATTGCATCACGATGTCTAGGCCGGTCTTGCGCGACGTAGTTTCCCCATAGGCCAACTCTCTGCGACAGGCGCTTCCTTCACCCTTCAGGAACGAGGTGGTTCCTGTTTCGTCCCCAACCACACTTTCGAGAAATCCCACGAATGCGTGTGACGCGTTTCTACTTATTATCTGATAATCGTAACCCCACGCGCAAAAGAATCTGCTAGACATCACTTGACCAGCCTCTCCTTCTCGTCGCCATCTTCCTCTTTCACTTCCTCCTCACTCTCACTCTCCTCCTCCCCACTACTCTCATCCTCCGTACTCTCCTCACTCTCCTCACTCTCCTCATCCTCATCCTCCTCCCCGTCGCTCTCCGCCAACCAATCATCCAACGACTTCCCCTTCCCCTTCTCCTTCCCCTTCTC